>Ga0208412_1000056_pt1 | contig 92737 bp, 87 predicted proteins | sample AntDeeMetag02WF4_FD_184758 | JGI IMG/M metagenome (GOLD analysis project Ga0208412, IMG submission 184758) | Saline lake microbial communities from Deep Lake, Antarctica - Antarctic Deep Lake Metagenome 02WF4 (SPAdes) (version 2) | ecosystem: Environmental > Aquatic > Non-marine Saline and... | reverse complement strand
AGATCGCGTCACGCACACCCTGGGTGGTGATCCGGTCGCTCGACCGCGAGGGGAACAGCGCCGGTGAATCTTTCCACCGACTGTTGAGGTACGACGAGAGTAACCGCGAAACGTCTGAGGCCAGCTCAAGCGTGGCCGGGGCTGGCTCGTTGTCGTTCGGGTAGTCCTTCTGTATTTGTGTGGGGATGTAGAGCGCGGAGTTGCCCTCCCTGAGCATATCGACGTCGACCGCAACCAACTCGCCGACTCGAAGGCCGGTGTCGTACATGAGAGCGATGATCGCCTCGTTTCGCTGCTGCAGGTAGTCGGCACCAGTCGAATAACACGCTGACCGGAGATCGTCGACCTGGTCGGGAGTGAGCCACACTTTTGCACGAACTTTGGAATCTATATTTTGAGGCATTTGGTCGAACTCTCTTTATATACTAACCATCCGCTACAGCCACTTAACTTTGGAGTCTATAAATGGAGTCCAAAGTTTAGTAAGCTGTGTCTGTTGAAGGAGAACAGACATGGAATACAGTCACGAGTTGATCAGCCAAACTGATTGCTATACATAGAGGAGGTATGGTACAGGATCGGATTCCTAAAATCAGGAATTACCGGCCCCTTGCTTTCTCTGAGAGAGAGTTCCTTCCGCCTCTTTTTGTTTTTGAGTATGTGAATAATGCAGATCCTGCTGCTACAGGTGAAAAGATACTCATAAACACTGCAACCTCCAGTATAACTGGACTCATAACAGAATTTCATAAGGTCAGTTCTATTAAATCAGCAGGGTGGGGGTGCAGGTATATCTGATTCTGCTACATCCCGAGACGAAACCGTGGGGGTTTGCGTTATAGCCACAGTCGAAGTAAAGCACGGTTGCATCTACTCGATTCAGGACGCGAATGTGGTATGAACGGAGGTCGGTTAGCGGAGGAGAGTGATCGGTCAGTACAGAGTTTGTAGAGAAGAAGTAACTCAACACGAACCGGTACGACCATCCCTAATTATCTGAGAACTTTCGCTCCGATTCCTATCGCACCGGGTATTGAGACAATAATAACAGCTCCAATACTACATAGAATCCAACTCTCCCCGAATGCTGCAGCACCATCCATCGTAATTATCATCCAAAGCGCGGAGGGACATGATTTCAAGAGTGGCAGTGCTGCTTCGTTTCTAGCTTCCGAAAGTGGAATTCCGACTCGAATCGCGAGGAATATGGCGAAAGGTATGAGAAAGAGCAATCTCAGATCAAAATCTGATTGCATAATCATCAGTTGTTACGGAAACAGATATATTTTCACCCAAGAATGGTTAACACCAATTTCGTTTTGAACAAGTGATAGGCGTGCTGAAACTTGCTCAGCCGTTAAAAAGTTTCTTTGAACCGGTGGTGCCCTGGGGGTCAATCACACGTCTACAAATAAGCTGATTCAGCACAGACCAGCCGAAACAAATCAAATCGATGTACTTCACTCATCCTCTCCGTCAAAAAGTTCGTGAAGTGTTACTCGAACGGCTCGATCACGACCAACCCGTCCATGGACAGTATGGCTCGGTCCAGCAGACCAGTCGACGTAATTGAACCCTCAAAGACGACGAGACCGTCCTCGAAAAACTCGAACAAGCCAGCATCGATCGCGAGCGTGTCACCACTGTCGACGCTACCAAAGTCGATGAGGCTCTCGAAGTGATCGAACTTACAGAATCAGATCTCTACGACATCAAAGAAAGTCAGTACGTCCGCAAAGCCGATGTCGACGAAGAGGTCAAAGAATCACGCCTCGAAGGTCTCAAAGACCAACTCGCTGCTGTCGACTCCACTGATTCGGAGGACCTCCAACGAGAAATCGAGGAGCTCGAATCTCGGATTGACGAACTCACCGGCTTCAAATCTGGTGCTACGCGCGAATAGAGAATATTTCCAGCTCAGTGAGCTATGTCCTGGTTCCGTAGAGAGTACATGGCTGTACATACCATAGTAAATAATTTTAACTTGGTTGGGAACAAACACAGACCATGGCTGACGAATCAAACAAGCAGGACAATTCCAAAGATACGCCAGGCACGGACGAAGCTTTTGAACTCGCTGAAGACGATCCCCATCTAGATATCGAGTTGCCAGAGGAGAGCCTATTCACCCTTGATGACTATCTGGAGATGTACAGAATTGCGTCATCAAGGCCGGGATTCGCCATCCTAACCCTATTACAGACAGAAGGACGCCTCAGTACCAATGAGCTCTCAGAAGCTCTTAATCGTGAGAGCAACAAGTTGCATTACCATCTCAGAAAACTCAAAGATACAGCATTGATTCGAAATCGGCGTGATCCCAATACGGGAACTGAGGATGTATATTCATACTATATGTTGACTGATCTCGGTCATACTGTCCTTACTCAGGGGGTCAAAACAGGGGTTGAAAAATTGGCTGCTGAAGAGCATGATATACAAGAACAGTATTCCAAATAAATAAGGCAGATTGGAATCGACCGCTGAATATAGGGCGCATATTTAGTACGTATCTTCAGCGATCCATGCAGACAATACCTCCAAACACTAATATCATCGTGGCAATCATTGAGTGTTATGCCAATCGTTGCCGGATGGGGCGAACTACTAGTCGGCGCGTATCACAAGCGCTTGAACGGGTGCGAAGTAGTTAGCTATAACAACCGATCTGAGGAGGCGGGAAACCAAATGGAAGCTGATGTTATCGCCATCGACAATGATCAAGACTTAGACGAGCAAAACGTGTACATCTGTGAAGTTGTGACCCACATGAGGGGTAATCTGTATTCGGGGCCACCCGATGATGGCTGGTGGACAGAGTACACCAATACCAAGGCCTACCAATACTCGTTACAAAAACTTGAACAAAAATTCAACGAGGACTATCGGTATGTAAACGACACATTTGGGGATGCCGACAACTACTTCTTCCAATTTTGGGCACCTGTCGTCTCAGGCTGGCAGAACGGCAGCGATATCATCCGGGGCCTCTACGCACTCACAGAACGGTTTGAGGAAGAGACTGGAGCAGATCTTGAACTCATCATCAACCAAGACTATACTACACGGATTCAGGAACTCCGGGAAGAGGCGAACGGAGATACCAGTGACCACGGAGCTCCTGCATTCCGATTCCTCCAAATTCTGGAGAACCTAAAATAGCATCTGAGTCACAAAGCCTCACCAGTGCGACTGTTGCATATATTCCTTATATTCTGTAGGAGTGATTCAACATATCAGGATCAAATAGGAAATTCGCCGCAAGACGCGCGCCCGCAGTCTTGCATACCTCATTCTGATAGAACCCAGATAGATTAGCTGGTCACGCCCCGTGATCGAGCCATGCTAACTGCTAAATTAAACTTTGTATTTTGTAGAGAGAATCCAAAATTTACTTAGATCGTGGCTGATCCAGTGAAATAACAAAAAGTCTACTGACATTACTGCCGGCTGGCGTACAAGATATAGAGATTTTAGTCAGCAGCGAGCAGTTGTTCGTTTCACACGATCACTAGTGAATCAACAGCTCACAAGAGAGGTGTATTACATATATACAAAAAATACAACTAACATATCCATCTAACAGTTCTGCTCCAATCCGGTTTAGAAGAATTGTACGCGAAAATAACTGCATTAATTCTGTTCACTGATTAGCAAATGTGGTCCACACTGATACCTTGGAATTGGTAGGCGTATGCGTGGGGAATAAAAACTGTAACTTACCAACGAGGACTACGAGAGTTCGGCTTCAAGATCCTCAATAGATGGGAGATCATACTCCCCATTCTCGAATTCCGTGCGGAAATTTTCGAGCAGATCTCTCGAAAGATCTACACCAATATCATCCATAATCTCATTTATATTCATTTTTGCGCCCCGAAACGCATCTCTCCCATTTCTAAGTGTGGCCGATATACTATAATGGACGAGTGGAATCTGTTCGTCAAGTCCAATATCATATATCTCGCGCAGGTTCAGGTTTTCGGCAGCTTCGTCATACTCCTCTTTGGAGTTACTATACGTATCCTCGGCCAGTTCAAACTGATTCCGGGCTAGTTCTAACTCGTCAGCATCGTATCGATTTAGTGCAGTCCGTGCGTGCTCTTTTCCGTTCTCGTGCTGTTCGTATATATTTCTGTAAAGATCTAGTAACTCTTGGCCACCGTCACTGATACTGTTTTCTGTCTCTGAGTCGTTGGATTCAGGATCTGTGTCGCTATTGTCAGCATCTGTCACACTGGGTTCAGTATCGTCGCTCCCGGTATCTAGACAGCCAGCGACTAAGGTCGTTGCAAAAAGCAGCCCGCTGCCAAGCACCTCTCTTCGAGAGTTCATACTCCATCAAAAAGTTCACGAAATAATATAGTTAACGAAATAAAATATTATTGACTTTTACATAACTCTGCGTAACACGTTGCTGTGAAGTGTCAATTAGCCCGTACAACGGTTCTAAAGATGATTGGTACGTGTTCCCCCGAACCAGAGAGTTAGATGTATTCGAGAAACCGATATTTCTCAAATAGGTTTTACTCAGAGAGTATTACCTAATCTGATTAGTCAATATCTCCAACGTGGGGTGTTAATTCAGTAGTCCTGTTTTAGAGCTCGTTCGCTGTCTGATTCTCCCTGAGGACTTCATCCAGATCAGGTGTCTCAAATGTCCCCTCAGAGCCTTCGTTATTAGCTTCCTTCGACGAGGATTCACACAACCCGACAGGTGTATCGAACAAATTGCGGAGTTTGTCAATCATATCTAATGGAACTCGGTTAATTCAGTATTCCTGTTTCACAGCTCGTCCGCTGCTTGGTTCTCCCTGAGAAATTCTTCCATATCAGGTGTCTCAAATGTCTCCTCAGGATCTTCGTTATCAGCTTTCTTCGACCAAAATTCACTCGACCCTACAAGAGTGTCGAACAAATTGTAGAGTTTTCTAATCACGATACAAAGTGTAGAGTTGTACTGTCTTATATATGGACGTTTTTTCACAGCCTATTCGATTTTCTCTCTGTAAATTTGGACATTGAAAAACAAGGAAACCTACATCAGTTCTGGTCTAAAGACCGTGAATAGTTGTATTGGTGCTATCTATCACTTCACTATTTGTATTTAGGGCCGAAAATAACAATAGCGACTGGGCCACCTGTACGGATTCCACTAATGGATCGAGAGGATTTCGATGAGATGATCCTGGTAAGATCGTTCCCACGACGACATCGAAGAGATGTATCCGACATATCGGCCTGAATCTCTTCCACCAACAGTCAGCACGTTGCTAGCGGAAACAATACACGCCCTCGGTCGACAGAGTGCAACAGTCAAACCAGTAAGTCGACTACCTCTAGTACGCTATGTGAGATACCGACTACCCACCTCTTCCCAAGTGGGTCGAAGACGTCTACTCGTGGCTCAAAACACACATCCAGAATATTCTCAACATTCACAAATAGTGGATTATAGTAGGAGTGACAAATTCGTGCCTCAGACAACTATATCGGTCACACCTCTATGGGGTATATCACTTGGGTTGCGATTCGTCTACTAATGAATCGATGTAATTTTCGAGTATCTCATAGACTAGATCGAACGTGGGGAGATCAGCAACCAAGTCGGGGAGTGTATTCTGCCAACTGTCACGGATTTCGTCCCGCTTTTTTTGAGGAAGCCCGTTCCGGAGATTGATGTCCAGGCCATCGTGTGTACACTTCCGGGTAAATGCCGGGAGAATAACCGAATTGTCGACATCGGCCTCAGTAATCATCCGATAGAGGTCGTAGTAGTCACGAGCCTGTGACCGTTGGTAGAGTGCTCGTAACTTCTCTGCGAATATCTCTTCTATACTGTAGGCGGTCAACTCAAAGGTAGGGACATCCTCGTAGCTGTGGCGATGTTCTGCTGAGGTGAACGCAATATATTCGTCGATCATAACGTCCAGACTCGTCGTGTTCTTGTGACCGAGAACAGCGTTATACTGGATATCGATATCGACGTAGTGCGTCGGATACGCTGCGTTCTGCAGTTCGCGATGTTTAGTTACCTCAAAGTTGATGCCGGAGGCTCTGGTAGCGTCTTCTAATGCGCCTTGCAACTCTTCTTCGCTCCCGCGGTATTCCCCCTCGACACCAAAATCAAGATCTTCCGAATAACGCCACGTCTTTGGGAAGTACAACTTACTGAGGGCGGTTCCGCCTTTGAACAACAGATTGTCGCCGTAGGAACTCGTGTAAATTGCCCACAGAATCCACGAATTGACGTAGTTCTTTTCTGCGTAGCCGAGTCGAACATCGAGTTCTCTGGCGAGCTGTCGTAGTTTTGTTTCGGAAATCATGAGAAGTCTTCTGGGAGGAACGATTCGGGGTCGACGTTCAGACGGAGTTGGTACTCGCTGTCACGGGTGCCCGTCGCTTCTCTCGTCGGATCAAGCAATGGATACCCCGTCGTGAAGTTCTTGACGAGCGTGTCGTAGTCCGGAATGTCGATATCCAACTGATCGGCAAGGTAGACGATTCGTTTTGTGGCGGCACCGTTCCTAACTCGCCGCAGGTACTCAACGACTTGATCCCACGAACATCGCGTTTCGACGGCGTTCTGCATTGCCTTCGCAAGCTCGCCGATGCCTCCACAGAACTCCGGATGGTCGGCGCAATCGACCAGCGTCTTTTCGATACTGGAAATGTTCACTTGGTTTGACCCAACGGCAGTCGGTTGATAGCCGAAGAACTTCTGCTCGGTAACTGACACTGGTCGATACGTGACCCCGTGGATTTGACGCTCCTGGTCGCGCTCTGTCGTCACGATATACACGGTACGGGAAAGCTGCTCTGTAAGCCCGTAATGATTCATCGCACTCCAGTATCCGATATACATCGGCTCTACGAGTGCAGAAGCGATCACGAACTCGTGTTCAGTATACACGGCATTCTCGCCTGCAGCGAGTGGCAAAATGAGATACTTCCCGTGGGCGATCCGCTCAAGCCAGCCTTTCTCTTTGAGGGCATACGCCATATCTTTGGCCGACTTCCGTGGGATGTCAAGGACTCCCGCGATGTCACCGATGGTGATGATCTGTCGGCTCTCGCTTGCAAGCCGTGACAGTGCCTGCGACTCACGGGTCGACAGGCTCTTTCTTTGAGTCTCTTTCTCGTTTGTTGATCCCATAGCCGCTTAGTGTACATAGAGTCTAAATCTGATCCGGAATAAAGGTACTCGTTGAGATTAGGTTCGGTGAAAGTTGTCTTGAGGACCGCTCAGAGTACATAGAGCCTAAATAAGATGAAGGAGAATATATTTTGGATTTCTGGTTACGTTCGGGATTTTCGCAAATGCTCGAAGACTCAGATTTGTATATTACTGAGATAATAAGATAGCTCGAACAGCCGGGATTTTCAATCTACTGACTGTTCGACGCGATCTCTGCTAACCGGCTGTACTCCTCGTTCGAGAGTGAAATCGAGGAGGCAGCGACGTTCTCTTTGAGGTGTTCTAAGCTTGCGGTGCCTGGGATTGGCAGCGTCACATCCGAGTGTTCAAGTAGCCACGCGAGCGCAATCTGGTAGATTGTGGCGTCGTGTGCGTCAGCAACCTCTTGTCGTCTCTTGAGGCACTCGCCAGACAGTCGCGTAGTTTGTCGACGAATTTGAGTCGTAGTCGACGTCACTCACTCCACCCACATACGGATCGACTCGATGAACCAAGTTCTGTAATTCTACTACAACTTTACTGCCAACTCATCGTCGACTTGAGCACTAAGGAATCAGATTCGCTACCGGTGCTAGTGCCGCTGTCTTCCGGTGCCAATTCAACTAACTCACCGAGTATGCTTGATCCAACCCTCACAGCATCATCCGTATACTGCTCAGCGAATTCGTACTGTTCGAAGTCCTCTACAGAGAAGTTAGAGCGATTCTGAACGATCGATGCTGCATCCTCTCGAAGCTTCGCGAAGTCTGGTATCTCACGGTGTTTGTTGACTTCTGTAGCTACCCACCTAGCTCGGTCTGTCGTGACTACATCATCGAAGATCGCTTCACGGAGTTCCCAATGGATCTCGCTCATAAAGAACGCAACAAAGCGATCACCACCGTACCGACCAAGACGGAACAGCGTCCCACTCCGGGCGAAGAAGATGGTATGGGTCCCTTTCCAGGCTAGTTTGTACGGTGCTCCTATCCACATTAGACCAGCTTCCAAACAGAGACAGGCAATACTGAGGATGAAATCCACGTATTCTTGCCGTCGACGGCCTGCTGGTTTGGTTGCGAATGCTTCGGCCTTGTTAAGAACATTGTTCACAGCCCCCAAGAGTGGCGCATACTGGACGACCCGATCGGCGTGTCCACCAATGGAATGCAACAGGCTCTCGTCGATGATTCCAGCGAGATTGTTCTCGTGTAGGACTTCAACAAGTCGACTGAATGAGCGAAGATCGGTTCGACCGGCAGACGTCGTATTGAGTGCTGAGACGATGTCATCTTGGGAGTATTTTCCAAGGACGTTCGATGTGTCCTGCTCAGCAGAGTGGAGGCTCTTGGCGACTTCCCAAGCTTCTTTCTGTCGACGCTTCGGATCCGAGAGGTAGGTTAGTGAATCCGGGAGCTCACTGACATCGAATCGCCGAACTTGGGTACTGCGAGCTTCCTTGGCAGCCCCTGTGGTAGAACCGACTACCAGCGAGGTTGTACCCGTACCGAGACCTTTCAACAGCGTCCGTCGGCTTACGTTGTGGGGGAACATAGTACTGAATTGTAGTTACGAAAATCTGATCTCAGAACAAGCTGGTGCGTGGATCTTGTTCGTTCCACGACGGAATCTCGCCGTATTTGGACTCATAGTTCTCGAATAGATCCTGCTCCATCGATTTTGGTCGGCTCAAGAACCCCGCTTTTTTGAAACGGAACCGATTCGGGTTTCGTTCTTCAAAGTGTTCCAGTAGACGGCGCTGAAGGTTGTCAGTACGCCCGATATACAGCGGTCGTGATTTTCCAAAGCTCGTGAGCTCGTAAACACCACCCGCTGTCGGGGCTGTCTGTTCGATCTTTGTACGCGTCATCTTACTCCATTTCTTCGAAATAGGCATGAGTAAGTCAAGGGGAATGATATGTATATAAATTATCTTATGAGGGTTGTTACTTACGTTGCAATTGTTACAAACGTTATTATTGTAGGAGTATTTTGGCTTTAGTAATGACAATTCAGTATTCAGATCGGATCCACATTGCACCCTTGGGGTACGAGGATGATCGAGTCGTGAAGCCAGCGATAACCACAAAGGCTGATCGGATCTACCTACTGGAGCACGATGAACCAGAAGATGAGAAACCTGACTACCATACAACGTTGAAGGGGGAACTGCGGGACAATGGTATAGCGGTACACTCTATAAAGTGTGATATATTCGACCTCTATGCCGTGCTGGGTGCGGTTGCAGAGATTATCACATCCCACAGGGATGATGAAGTGTACGTCAACATCTCTACCGGAAGTAAGATTTCTGCAATTGGTGGGATGATTGCGTGTATGGTCACCCGTGAGTCGGGGGATGTGACTCCTTACTACGTTCGAGCTGAGGGGTATACCTCAGATGATGCAGCTGAGGATAATTTGCCAGTGAGTTTCGGGATGGCTGCGATGGCTGAACTTCCTACCTATCCCATCGATGGTCCATCTCCCCAAGAGATCGCGATGCTGCAGTACATTGCTGACGAACAACCAATTACGAAAAAGCGATTGATTCGACGAGCGCGGGAAGTGGTCGACCGGTTCCGACGGAACGCCGAAGACAAGGAGATTGAGCAGGATAGTGATCCACACATGGGGGAATATCGGCTCTTAGATACTCACATCTTGGATCCCTTAGCAGAGCGGGAGTGTATCGTGATCAACGAAGTTGGACGCTCAAAAGAAATTTCGATCACAGAGGAAGGACAGAACACACTCCGGGCTTTCGAGTACCTCCTTGGGGATGAGTGATTTAGTAACTTGGAAGTTGTTTCCGTAGGCTCGTCGCGTCGGTTTTCTATTTGGTCGACTAAGTCTGGCAGTGGTGATCGTCGGTCTTCTCTGGGAGGCGCATGCGGCCGCAAATAGTTTTGAGTTTTATCATCAGCTGTCTGTGTAGAGTCGACTGTCCTCAATGAGTGATAGTAGATGATCAGTTAGTACGTTCCAAAACAGCATAGTACGGAGTCAATACGCTGAACGTTGATTACTCGCATTCCCCACCGGGACAAATATAGACGGCTTCCCCATCATCCAAATCCATCCCTGCGGTCTCTGGATCGACCTCAGATCCACAGTCATTGCATTCATACTGTTCATCCGTTTCTACTTCTTCCTCGATATCGATCGTGCCGATTTCTTCATAACTGATTTCGGCCTCGTCTTCATAGAGCACGATTCTAGACAGGTATACTAACGTCTCTTCCTCTTGAGCGATCAATTTCATTACATCGAGTTGATTTCGTTTCAAACCAGTGTTTCCAGTTTTTGCTTCTATGAGAATCTCTTTTCGAACATCGTACTCCGGCAGCGTGACCTGGAAGCTGTAGTCTGGTTCCCAAGTGATCTCTTCGCGACCCTCGTCGTCGACAACCCCATACATACACCGATGCCGTCCGATATGGGAAAACCAAAATTTCGGGTCGGAATCAGGAATCTCCTTCTCAGTAATTATAGAGGGGTCTTTCTTGATTTGATCTTTCAGCCAGATGCCTGCTAATGCCTCACCGAAAGCACCCTTGTTCTCAGTCGACATTTGATCGATCGATCCAAAAGATAGCACACGGGAGATTTCGTGATCAGACATTCAGTTGTCTTTTATTTAGTATGGGTACGGACATAAGTTTCAGAGTATCTCTGAGAGGCTTACACAGTTATAAGATGCATTGCGGATTGGATCGGATCTCATGTCTCACCCAACATTTGATCCATGTGAATAATCAGTCGTTGGTTAATGGTTGTCAAGTCGTCGACCGTAACCGTTCGGCTGCAGAAGATGGAGATCCGAACTATTGTTGTCGGTTTATTCCCTGATCTACACCAGCAGTCGTGGTCGACGATCCGTCCGAGTTCGTGGTGGGGTCGACTCCCGCTGTAGGGTGTGTTGATTCTCTGGGCCCTCTGACATACATAGGAAAATCTTGAATAATAGTCTTACCAGTGGGGAGATTCCGCTACAGTATCCACTGAACGTGAGATTATGAGTCTCCAAAGTGGTTTTCTGCGATTTCTCTGAGCGACTCGTCTGGATGAGACTTCATCGACGTGTTGTCCTTTTTTACTTGCTTGGTAAGGTCAAGAATTCGATCGACATCCGACTGGGGAATTAGTGTAATATTAAACCCCTCTTGACCACAGTGCTGCATTTCTTCCGACAACCTGCCTTCCTCAATTTCTGTTTGGATATCGCCGTAGGAGACTTTTGGTACGAGTTCTCGAACACCCGAGAATTTTAGGCGCGCGCCCTCATCGCCATTCCGATTTACTTCACCGACGGTCAGTAGAGAACTCAGACACGCCCCATGTTCGTCGACACTACTCGTACAATAGAGTAGTCCCTTATCACCAGCTGAGATTGTCTTCCAAGCCTCGTGTCTACCAAATCCCTCACGGTTCCAGAATGGACTTGCGTTGAAATATTCACTGTGGCGGAGTGGTTCATCACAGAATCTCGGGCCCTTTGCACCCTCTATGTAGGCAGGAGCAGCATTTTCTTCAATAGGGTGCCCGCTCACTTGAATCAGAAACCCAGTCATGATAAACATAAACTTCACTAGTATCAAAAGTATAAATGATTGAGGCTATTTTCCGTGTGGTCGTCTCAGAAGACCGCAATAGCACCAATGAGGGCCCTACTACGAGCAATACCATGAGAATAATTAGTCCAATAGAGACAGCACCTGACTGACGTAGGGGCTACTATCCCAACTCCGATGTGGACTGATATTCGTAATGAGTGATCGTGCCTCCGAGTGAGTCATATGTCCGTTCCGCGCGTAATCACAGATCAACCGTGGTGTTGGCACAATCCGTGGCCCTTGGAGGACGGCATGGATGAGTGCAAAATTCGTCCCACCGAATTCGTCCGTCAGAAATCCGTCGACACCGAGTGCGTTCGCAAGGACGATTCCATCCGTCTCGCCATCGTCAAGACCGAATGTTGGTCTTGCCTCGGTGGTATCCGACTGTGCATACGGATCTTCGACTGTGTAGTAGTCTTGAGCCGCGAGAACGTTGGTCGCTGCAGCACTGTGGATATCTTGGTATTGTGTGAGATCACGGAGTTCCGAGACGACTTCGGGCGGGACAGCAACCTCACAGGCGGTGAGCAGATACTGAAGCGGATCTGGTGCGGTAGTCGTATCGTACGCCTCGTTAGCACGCGGAACGGCGAGACTTACCAGTGCACTTGTGTCGGCAACGACCGTCCGTAAGCGTGGCCTGCTCATCGGTCGCCGACATCCTCGGTCGCAACTGTCGTGGCATCCCCACCATAGATGTCGACGTCATCGGGAGCAGCAATATCGAGTGGTTCATCGGATAGGTCAGATTTGAGAAGCCGGAGTCGTTGGGCGGTCTCAGCACCGACGAGCTGTTTTGCCGTTTCGAAATCAAGTTGGTCATCGTAGTACTTCGTCGCGACCAACTCTTGGAAGGTCTCGCTATCGGCGGTATCCTCTATGTACTCTCGCATCGCCTCAACAAGAACGTCTGTGCGATCCTTGTCGAAGAGGTCAGCGATCGCATCAAGCCGCTCCACGAGGTATTCCGGGGACTGGAAATGGACTCGTCGAGGATCATCACTTGCACTCATTCTATGTGCAAGTTCTGCACACAGAAGAATAACCATTTCGGCGTTTGCACAGAGCTTGCACATCAAACGGGAACGCAGTCTCCACAGGTCGAGTCAATCAGCACTCCCGGACTAGGGAAACGATCTTGATTGGCTGGATGGCCGCGATGCCCACAGATATTACGTCGATATGCTGATTACCCAGCAGTACGCTCGCTGGAACCGAGAGCTAATGAGCGACGCTATCTGTGAGGTACTCGATATCGAACCACAGAGTCGGTTCCAGTCGATCCACAACTACATCGATTTCCGCGACCTCACGGTTCGAAAAGGGGCGACCCCTGCCCGAGAGGATCAAGAGTTGGTCATTCGCTTCAATATGGTCGAGGGATCGATCCTCGCTCGTGGAAAAGGGACTGAAGAGTTCCACCAGACAGCACCACACGGTGCTGGGCAGATGATGAGCCGTCGACAGCTCTTTCTTTGAGTCTCTTTTGCGTTTGTTGATCTTATAGCCGCTCAGCGTACATAGAGTCTAAATCAGATCAGACTATTGGAGTCGAGCAACTATCTGATCGTTCTGCTCTTCTGTCTGGACGAGACCGTCGTCGGAAAGATCTGAAAGAAGACCTCGAAGCCACTCTCGACCGTGCTCACCGTCCGGTGTGTAGTCGACACGAATCCGATGACCCAGGGTATCAAGCTCCATCTCGTTGTGCTCGCCGAGGAGTCGAACCACACGCCCGCGGAACTGCCGTCGACTGCCTTCGAAGCTCGGTTGTGTCGGAACGTCGGGTGCGGTGAAGTCACCAGTCTGGTAGGCGTGACACCATTCGCGCCACGGGCAACCGGCCTCGTCGCACCGTGGTTTCTTCCCACAGGCAACGCCGCCGAGTTCCATGATCGCGTTGTTCCAAATTCTGGACTCTCCGTCCGGCATAAGTGCGTTTGCGACGGGCTCGTAGTCCGGGTCGTCCGTATTATGGATTTCCGCAAATGCGCGAAGAGTACGCGTTTGACGTTGGTGTCGACCACCGCATCGCCGTTATTAAACGCGAACGAGGCGACGGCGTTGGCGGTGTAGGGGCCGACGCCCATCAACTCCTGGAGCTCCTCAGGTGTTTCGGGAAACGCGCCGTCGTAGTCGTCGACGACTTGGGTGGCGGCCTCGTGGAGGTACTTCGCGCGGTTGTTGTAACCGAGGCTGTGGTCGCTCCAGAAGGCCACCACGTCGCCGCGGGGGGCCTCGGCCAGTGCGTCGGCGGTTGGCCACTCGTCGAGGAAATCCGACCACGCCTCGACCACGCGGTCGAGTTGGGTCTGCTGGCTCATGATCTCCGAAACGAGAATCTCGTAGGGGTCGTCAGTCCCCCGCCACGGGTACTCGCGGTGGTCGGCCTCGTACCACTCGATCAGGGCCTCCTGGACCGCCGCGACCGTCACGGCGTCGGGGAGTCCGCTTTCGGCCTGCGTGCCCGCATCAGTCATTGTCGACGCTCGGCACGCGGTCGGTTTAGGGGTGCTGATCCGTCCCACGGGGTGTGAAGGACAACGCGTTTCCGTCTGGTGTCCCAGAGGCCGGTATGAGTCTCGACGAGCTCACCGAAGATATCACCGACGAGTACAGCGATCTCGACGACGAATTCACCGTTTCACTGGACCGGGAAACAAAAAACGAACTCGCCATGCTGAGTGCCGCCTTCGAGACTGACGACCCTGAAGAACTCATTCGGCGTGGCGTCCATCTGCTCTACCGCCAGACGGTCGATTCCGGCGACCTGGATTTCCACCTCCGATCGGGCTACGACGTGACCTACGACGAGTATCTCTCGGGGATGACCTTCGACGAGATGACCGGCGGTGACAACCTTCCGTCGCTGGACGATTCGAACCGCTACCGAATGTAGGCTATCGGGTACCGTCGACCGCTTTTATAAGCAGTTCCGCGCCGAGTTCGATTTCTCGCTCGGTTACGTCCAGGGGCGGGAGCAGTCGAAGCACGCTGTGCCCACAGCCCAGCGTGAGCAAGCCACGCTGCAGGGCGGCTTTTTGAACGGCATCACGGCGGGCTTTGGTATCGAACTCGACGGCGAGCATGAGTCCCAGCCCGCGGATGTCGGCGACAGCATCGGTGTCTCCAAGCCCATCGATCAGTAGTTCGAGGCACTGCTGGCCGCGGTCGGTTGCGTTCGAAAGCAGATCATGTTCGTGAATCGCATCGATCGTGAGCGCGCCCTGCAGCGACGCCAGAATGTCGCCAGCCCCCCACGTCGAGGACAGCCGACTCGTCTCGCTGGGGAACACCTCCTCGCGGCCGATCGTCGCCCCGACCCGGAGTGCCTTGGCCGCCGCAATCACGTCCGGCTCGAAACTGTAGTGATCAGACCCCCACATTTTACCGGTACGGCCCAGCCCGCTCTGAATCTCGTCGGCGATGAGAGTGATGTCGTGATCGTCGGCCAGTTCGGCTAATTCGTCGCCGAAAGCTTGGCTGGGTATCCGGTAGCCGCCCTCGCCTTGCACCGGTTCCAGGATAATGAACGCGACTTCGTCGGGATCGAGATACCCCTGCTCGGGGTCGACCATTCGTTGGAGTTGGGACCTTGCGTCGGTAAAAAAGCCGCAGCCGCAGGTCGCTGGGCTACAGCCCCGGTCCGTACAGAACGGCACGTCGTGGATCGATGGCAGTTCGGGGTAGTGCCGACGATGGACTGCCTTCGAGCGGTTCAGCGAGAGCGTCCCGAGGGTCCGGCCGTGAAACGCACCGTCGAAGGTGATCCCGTACTGGCCGCCCTCGCTGTGGTCGTAGGCAATTTTGATCGCGTTCTCGACCGCCTCGGCTCCCGAGTTCGAGAGGAAGACGGTCGACATCCCGTACTCGCCCGTCGCCTCGACCAGCCGATCCATCAGCCCAGTCGGGCCGGGCAGCGAGTCGTCCGCCGGGTCCTGACTGCTGGAGACGTAGAAGTCCTGTCCGGCGATTTTTAAGGGATCGACCAGATCAAACTCCCGTAGGTGGTCCATAATTTTCGGGTTATTGTACCCCAGCGGCGCGGCGGCGACGTGGCTCGTGAAGTCGAGGAGGACGTTGCCGTCGACATCGGTACAAAACGGCCCTTCAGCCGGCCCCGAGAGATCCCAGACGAACTCATAGACGTAGGTACTCGGGGCGGCCGTCCGGTGGTGATGGTCGACCCACTGTGCGGCCCGCTCGCCCGGAATTCGGTCGACCGTCGGCTTGGCCGTCTCGCGGTCCATAATAATTAATAAGGTAACTGGCGGCTAAAACGTATCGCCGAGACGGAGGAAATCGGGACGACTCAGGGCCGTGGGTCGAGATAGTCGGTTAGGCCTGCGCCGACGGTGTCGACCAATCCCGCAACCTCCCCGCAGCCGACCAGCAGTTCGTAGCCGTCTTCGAGTGCGTCTTCGACGTGGACGCCGAGACCGACCTCGAAAACCGCGTCGCTGTCGAGATAGGCGGCGGCATCGGTCCACTCCCGTGGGCGTTCGACCACGTAGCGGTCGCCCTCCAGGAACGGTCCGACACATGACTCGTCGTCGACATACGCCTCGAAGAAGCCGGTGGCGTGGTCCCGAACCGAAACTGGCGGTCCCTCGTGGCGCTCGACAGCCGGGAGCGTGGCGGTCGACAACTCAAACAGGAGGGTAGCAGTGTCGCCTGCGTCGTCGACCAGCACCGACGACCGGAAGACCTCGAAGCCCTGGGTCGTGAGTCCGGATTCGATGCCGGCGAGGGATTTGTCGAGCTGTGGGTAGAGTTGATCGTCGACGATATCCGGTGTCTCGAAGACAACCGCAGTGGGTGTCGTCTCCCGGCTGGTCAGCTGCTCGCGGACCTCCGTGGCACTCAGTTGCTCCCGGTCGGGCGGGAAAAACAGCGAGAGCCGGGGCTCGGCGAGGAGTTCGCGGGCGTAGTGCTGGAGGCGGACGACGTTTTCCGCCGCACAGACTGCCGCCACGTTGCGGTCGGGATCGGTAGGATCGATCACGACCAGCGGATCGTCAAACGTCGTCGTGCCGTGATCTTCCGGATCGAAGACCAGCGGTGGAGACCAGTCGGCGGCCGCCTCCAACAGCGGAACGATGCCGCCGTATTCGACCACGAGCAATTCCGAGAGATACCCCGAGAAACCGCGGGTCTTGAGATCGCTGCCGTAGGCTCCAATTCCTTTCAAGAACCGCTTAAAAACGCGAACGTCGCCCGCGAGGTCCTCGTCGAGTTGGGCGTCGAGATACTGGGTGTGAAACGGGGTTCGGTCGACCGCCGAGCGAATGTCGGTCGCCGATTCGACGCGGTAACACGGAACGAAGTCGACGTCAAAACCGTCGGCCTGGCCTTTGACGTAGGGGTGTTCGGCGTACTCCTGGTGGCCCTCGGGGAGGACTGCGTGGCCGATATCGAGGCCGTGCTGTTCGAGCCCCTCGCGTGGGAGATCGGGCTGAAAGCGGACGAAGAGATCGATATCGCGGTCGCCAGCCAACCACGTGCCACGGGCAGTGCTGCCGACCTGCATTACGTCGGCGTCGAGATCACGGGCGTCAATGGCCGCGCTGGCACGGTCGGCCAGCGTTTCGGCGGCCGTCGACAGCCGTCGCCGTTCGTCGGCCGTCGGGGTGACGCGCTCGTGGACCGTCCGTAGCACGTCATCGAGGGTAGTCATACAGCAGAATTGAGAGACGGCGTGTGAAAGGATGTCGCTTCCGTCGGGGAGAAAACGAAAGCCCTATTAAATGCATCCGACTACCATTGGATGCGTTGAGCCGTCGTAGCTCAGATGGTAGAGCACCTCGCTGTTAACGAGGTGGTCCCAGGTTCGAGCCCTGGCGACGGCGTCCTTCTCCCGCAACAACTCACGAGGAGCTATGCTCCGAGTATCCCATGACACGGACGGACAACACCGAAACTCGACACTCTCATATGGGACCGGGCGGAATCACGATTCGAGGGCCCTTAGCTTAGTCTGGTTAGAGCGCCGAGCTCATAACTCGGTGGTCACTGGTTCAAATCCGGTAGGGCCCATTTTTAAACGACAAGCCGTCGACCCGAACATCCCTGAAGGCTATAGGTTCCGAGCCCGACGTGTCGGTATGGGTTGTATCAAACACCTCACCAACGGTATCGTCTCGCTTGTCATCAGCGTCGGCATCACGGTTGCGTTCGCCGACGAGGGCGAGGAGTACGGGCTCTCGGATGTCGCCCTCTCGGTTGCGATCGCGGCGTTCTTCTCGGGGCTGTTTACCAGCTACTTCGCCAACGACTCCTAATCACCGGCCTCAACCGACTCCCCAACACGGCCGGACTGCCGGAGGCTCGCCGCGAACTGCCGGACACGGTCGGCCGAGGCAGCGGTGACCCGCGTTGTCGGGCGCTCTGCGAGGTCGGCCGCGCGGTCGACGATCGATTCGAGGGCCTGCTCTCGGTCGTCGGTGACGGTGGTATAAATCGCGAGGCCGCGGTCGGCTCCGGTCGGAATCCCACAGTAACAGAGCGTTCGCTCGCCGCCAGTGGTGGTTCGCTCGACGAAGGCGACGGTGTGTTTGCCCGCCGCCGTCCGGCGGTCGAACGCCGCGGCTTCGTCCTGCTCGTTGGCAGGGACGATTAGTTCGTTGAGCGGCAGCCCGATCACGCGCTTCATGTCGGGGCTAAAGAGGTCCCGAAAGGCGTGGTTGGCGTCGGTGACGATCGGCTCGGTGTTGCCGAGCTGTGCCTGGCTGCCTGCGGAACTACGTTCCTCTCTGTCGTCGGCCTGTGGCCGACTGCCAGATGAGCTTCGCTCATCGCTGTCAGCGAGTTCGAAGGCGACGATCGCGGCGTCGAGCTCGTGGAGCGCGCGACCGAACCGGGCTGGTGACGACCGGTCGATACTCATCGCCTCCCACCCCTCTGTTCCGCCCAATTATTCGAGTGATTGTCTGTACACATATATTCAGTTTCGCTACCAAATCATAACTCATGAGCGAGTAAAAAGATTTATTAACGAACGTTACGCGTATTTTGTGGTTGTTTTGTAACGATAAGGGTGCCGAGAGAACTGTTCCAAGAACGCTCTCAGAACGCGTTTTCGAGTGCCGTAGCCACTGACCGGGCTTTCTCCGCGAGAGCGTCAGATACATCGCTGGCCGCAACCGCCGCGTTGAGCTCGTCGTCGTCGACCCGTTCGATCGTCCCGTCGGCGTGTTTGAGCACGTCGACGTGGAGGTCGACGTACCGCACGGTGTCAGGGAAACACTCGACCGGCGTACAGACGTTGACGTAGGTACCCTTCACCGAGCCCTCGCTGTCGCGGTAGACAGTGGGATACCACCACCGTCCCTCGCGGAACGTCGTCGTGGCCGTATCACCCGCTTCGCGGGGGACGCCGAGCCCGTCGTAGGTACCGCCGCCGGAGAGTTCGCGACGGAGCGTGAGACTGTCTTCATCGCGGTCAGTGACGGTGCCTGATCCGAGGCTGATACAGCGACCGGCGGGCTTCCCGTGGTCGATTTCGACCTCGTCGCCGACTGCCGGGCCGAACGTGTCGGCGACAGTCTCGAAGGGGAATTCGTTGCCCTCCGGCGAGCAGAGCGCCTCGACGAAGTCGACGCCCGAACTCGCAGTCGACGATCCGGCTTTGATGCGGTGATGACCCGGCATCGTCGTCGTGACTTCTCGACGGATCTCGTCGAGGGCAAACCGGCTCTCGCGGCCGAACCAGAACCACGCGCCCACTACTGGAGCGGCGAGCCGTGTTGGGGTTTCGCCTGCGACATCGACACCGCCCTCGATGGCCTCGCTGTCGAGTGCAGTCGTGATCTCGGCCGCGCGGCTGGCGGTGCGGTCCAGAGCGGGTTCGAGCGCCTCCATCGCGGCTTCGGTGGCAGCATGATCCCAGCGGACTCGCCAGCCATCGGGGGCCTCGACGCCCAGCAGGTCAGTCATCCCGATGAGTTCGCGCGCGGCGGACTCGTTGCGTGTGTCGACGGTCGGCTCGCCTGATTCGGGAATGAGAGTGACGAGGCTTCCCGAGATCTCGATGGTCGTCGACAGCAGGGGCCGATCGTCGTCCCACGGCGGGGCAGTGTCCTCGACGCGAACACGAACCATCTCCCCAGTGTCGAGGTGGCTGTCGACACCTCGAAACGGGAGATACCCCTCGCACTCCCCGAGGTCGACGACCGCACCGCGGCCCGGTGTCTCGGTTACTCGGCCGTCGAAGACGGCTCCCTCGGGGGCTGGATCGTCCCACCGGAGCGTGTCGATGCCGACCGAATCGATCAGGTCGGTGGCGGCGTCGACAGCCTCGGGTCGACCGTGAATACCCACACCTTGGCGGTCGTCGGTCGTGGCGATCTCCACATCGTGGGCATCCGTCTCGAACGTTGCCTTGAAGCGGCGCTTGATTGGGTCAGAGACCTGAACGACTGTCCAGCCGGCCGAGAGACAGCGTTGGGTGAGTGCAGTCGTGTAGATTCCACGGAGTCGAACACGGTGGTCGCTGTCGGCCGTCTGTGGATTTTCCTCGCTCATCGTCGACGGCTCACCGAAGCTCCGACTCGTCGTGGGCGAAGCGAACCCGGCCGTTGATCGTGTCGCCGAGGCTGAGTTCCACGACCTCGTCGCTCAGTACACGGCCGCCCTCGATTGGGACCCCCCAGCTATCGAAACGGAGATAGCCCCGGAGATCCGCCGCGTGGGTGTAGAGGTCGATAAAATCGACAGTGTGGGTCTGGATCTCCCTGGCGCTGTGGGCGGTGTCCATATCCGAGTAGATGGTTTCGGTGTCCGCAAAGAACGCTTCGAGCCGGTCGGCGTCGGCCGCGACCGCCTCGACGACGTGCTCGGAGGCTTCCTGGAGGTCGTCGGTATCGAGCCCGACCTCGCGGAGTGCCTGCTGGGTTCGTGGATCGAAATGCATGGCTGACCGTTCGGGCTCGGTGCTTTTGAATGGTCACTGTTCGGACGCGTCGGCGGCGTCTGCCATCGAGAGAAGACCTTAGTTGCCCGCCGTCGAATCAGACCTATGAGCGACCAGCGGGATCCGGTCGAGGCGGCGGCCGACGACTCTCGGGATCTCTACGACGTGGCGACGTGGGAGGAACGAACCTCGGTCGACGGGGCGGCGGTCGCCGTCTACTGGCTGCTGACGCGGGCGGCCAAATGGTTCGTGATCCTGCTCGCACTCGGCATCCTCGTGGGGATCGGCGGGCTTACCGCGTTCACGGAACCCGCAGTCGGCCTACTGACGCTGCTGTCGGTCGTTCCCGCCCTCGCGCTGACGATCTACGTCTATCGCTCCGACGTGACGACACGGGAGCCGCTGTCACTTCTGGTGACGACATTCATTCTCTCGATCCTTTTTGCGACGTTCGCTGCCCTCATTAACACCGCTGCGCGCGACCTGTTCCAGCCGCTCGGCGCGGTCGGGCTGGTCCTGTTTTATTTCCTCATCGTCGGGCCGGGCGAGGAGACAGTGAAACTGCTGGCCGTCCGGCTGTATGCCTACACCGACGCACGCTTCGATTCGGTCGTCGACGGCACTGTCTACGGTGCGATCTCCGGGCTCGGGTTTGCGACTATCGAGAACTCGCTGTACATCGTCACCCAGCTCGAAGAGGCCGGTGAGCTGGCCGAACTCAGTCTCGGCCTCGGAGCGATCGCCGTCGGCGGCGATATCGCGGCGATCCGCGCGCTGGCTGGCCCCGGCCACGTCATCTACTCGGCGATCGCCGGCTACTACCTCGGGCTGGCCAAATTCAACCCCGACAACCGCGGCCCAATCATCATTAAAGGACTCCTCATCGCCGCAGCAATTCATGCGACCTACAACTCGACAGTGGGACTGGGGTCGTTCACCATCGCCTCGGTGACCGGTCTCCCACAACTCGCGTCGTTTTTTGTCTTCGTGATCATCTTCGATGGGATCTTCGGACTGTATCTGCTCCGGAAGATCTGGCACTACCGCTCGGAGTACCGCGCAGTCGACGCTGGTGGAAAGGCTGGTGTCTCGACCGACCGCGCGTCGCGGCTGGAAGAACGAACCTAACCGACGACTAGAGCTTTTCGCGGGAGATGTTGATGCCGGTCGGCGTGATAATCAGCTGGTCGTCGCCCTTCTGGACGATGTCGCCGTTTACCTCCTCGGCGACCTGTCGCAGTTCGTCGATGATCTGTTCGACTGTTCGGTCCTTGGTGCTGTGGCGCGTGATATCGGCGATAACGAGATCGCCGTCATAGACGGCGTCCTTGATCGGGATGACATCCTGTCGACCCGCGACCTCGGCGATACGGACGGCGGGGCCCGCGCCACCGGTGGCGGTTTCAAAACTGTCCAAGTCCAGTTCGACGTAATCCTCGGCGTTCCGCTGGTCGGTGCCGCCGAGAATCTTACTCATGATACCCATAGACTCTATGGGTGGGGGTTGAACATTAGTTCTTACGTCAGACGCTTCGTGATTCTGGGGGCAGTCGACGGCTACCACTCCCATTGGTCACCGGTTCGGGGGCGTAGTCGACGGCTACCGTAGCGAATCCCCCCACGAGGCGAGCGTAGTCGTCGACTACCAAAGAAAGGGGTTTCACCACGTAGTCACATGAATCGGCATGACGCTCAGTCTCTGTGTGCGTGAGCCATACCAGGACGGCGACGACACTCGACAGTACCGGTTCGGCCTCGCGGTGACGACCCGCCTGCCGGGAGTCGGCGCGCTCTGTCCGTTCGTCTCCGAACACGGCGCGGTGGCCGTCCAGAGCCACGCCAGCGACTGGCTGGGCGAGCGGACACTATCGTATCTCGCCGACGGCCTCGCCATCGACGACGCGGTCGACGCCCTGCTGAACGCCGACGAGGATCGTCGTAACCGACAGATCCACGGCGTCGACGCCGACGGGAGCGTCGTGTTTACTGGCCGCGAGTGTGTCGGCGAGGCGGGCCACCGCGATACCGGCCAGTTCACCGTCGCGGGGAATCTGTTGGCTGACGAGTCGGTCCTCGATGCGACCGCCGCGGCCTACGAATCCGAGGCCTTCGGCGAGGCACCGCTGGCCGAGCGGCTGGTCGACGCGCTGGCCGCTGGCGTCGAGGCCGGTGGGGACAAACGCGAGTCGCTGTCGGTCGGGAGTGCCGCGCTGAAGGTCGTGACGACCGAAGAGACAGGCTACCGGCGATTTTATAATGATTTGCGTGTCGACGCCAGCGAGACGCCAATCGCAGATCTGCGGACGACCTACGAGGCGGCGCTGCTGGGCTACGAACAGAGTCTCGACGAGTACGCCGACCCCGAAGATATCGACGCACTCCGACCGGAGTAGGGATTAGACTGAAAAGGTGTAGAGATCGTCGCCGACGTGGTGGATCGACTCGACGACTTTGCCGGAGTCGCCGACCATCGCGTCGCTGTCTTCGAGCGCGCGCCCGATGGCGAGGATTTTGCCGTGGGTCTCTTCGGCGATAGCCACGAGGTCGCCGGGTTCGATCCCGTCGTCGGCCTCGACGATGCCGGGCCGCATTATGTCCGCGCCGTTGGAGACGAACGAGACCGCCCCGGCGTCGACGGTGACGACCGACTCGGTCGGCGGGAACTCGTTTGCACCCTGGACGGTGAGAAACGGCTCGCCGTCGAGTTCGGCGATCAGTTGCTCACCGTCGACGAGGATCACGTCGAATGGGGTGTCGCTCAACTCGACTAACTCGAAACTGTCGCCGGTGACCTCGGAGCCGAACGCAGTGGATAGCGACTCCTGGAGCGAGGAGATGGCGTCGCTGCGGAGGTGGTGTCTGGATTTGACCTGCATAGGCGAAGCGACGCCCGCCCACTGAATAAATTGACCGTTCTGTGCCCTCCGCGTTTATATTTCAAAAACGATCGTGAAGGATCTATCGTTGCGGAATCATAAAACGGCCCATAGCACGTCGTACACCCGTCAGACAGGCAGGAACAAGTCATAAGTGGGTTGGTATCGACAGAGGTGGTATGTGGCGCTCGCGGAGCAATCGGGGCACAAAAACGGTGAGTTGTACTGCCTGTGGAGACGCCGTGCCGCGCTCGGAGGCCCGCGAGTACGACAAAGAGGGCAACCGCTGGGAACGACACGACAAGGAGTTCGAACACTTCTGTAAGGACTGTTTCCGGGAGCTGTGTCACCAGCCCCGCGGCGATCTCGAAGCGACCTTGACGGGGATCGAGGAGGAGAATCTCTCCCAATCGGAGTTCCTCGCCCGCTATCTGGACTCGGTCGACTCCGAGGACGGACCCCCTGATCAGCAGTCCTGAGGTCGACCGCCCGGCCCTCACATTCCAACCCGCCCCGACACGTCTTTCTATCCAACCCTCATTAGCCAACGTATGTCAGATGAACAGGCCCAGGCCGGAACAGCTGAGGGCCAAGGGCCGGTCAGGGTCACCGAGTCGATCGCCGAGCAACTGGAAGCCAAACGCGAAGACCTCTTCGAGGAGTTCGAGATCCGCGACGAGTTCCCCAGCGACGTGCTGGTCGAGGCCCGCAAGCGAACCGAAGACGTCTACGACGAGATCGAGGCCGAGATCGACGAGCGACGGGATCTCCGCGAGTTGACGACGTGGACGACCGACCCGGCCGACGCCCAGGACTTCGACGACGCGATCAGTATCGACGAGGACGAGGAACACTACACGCTGTGGGTCCACATTGCGGATGTCAGCCACTACGTTCACCCCGGCTCGGAGATGTGGGCCGAAGCGCTCGAACGCTGTAACACCGTCTATCTCCCCGCCTATACGGTTCATATGCTGCCGCCCGTCCTCGCCGAGACCGTCTGTTCGCTTGTCCCCAACGAGGACCGACTGGCCCACACCGTCGAGATGACAATCGACCGCGAGACGCTGTCGTTCGAGGAGGTCGACATCTACAAATCGGTCGTCCACAGCGACGAGCGGATGACCTACACCGAGGCCGAAAACCGACTCGACGAGCCGGGCACGCCGCTCCACGAGGAGTGTGCGCTCGTCTTCGAGCTGGCCGAACAACTCCACCAACAGCGGAAGGAAGACGGCTCACTCGTGTTGAATCCCTCGCGGGACCGCGCGCACACGATCGTCGAGGAGTGTATGCTGAAGGCCAACAAGGCCGTCACCCACGAGCTGATGTGGGGCCGCGGCGTTGAGGCGATGTATCGTGTCCACCCCCAGCCGACGCCGGATCAGTGGAACGAGGCCCTTCGGGAGATCCAGGAGATGGAGGGCGTCTCTATTCCCGGCAGTTCCTGGGACGACCCGCGGAAGGCCGTCAACGCGGCCCTCGAAGAGTCTCCCGGCCGCCAGCTCAATAAGATCCAGCGGGCGGTGTTGAAAGTCATGCCTCGCGCGAAGTATATGAACGACCCCTTCGGCGGCCACCACGCGCTGAACTTCGACATCTACGGCCACTTCACGAGCCCCATTCGGCGGCTTTCCGACCTGATCAACCACTGGATCGTCCACCAAAACGACGTGCCCGAGAACCTGATCGAACTCTGTGACAAGGCCTCCGACAAACAAAAGGATGGCGAGACCGCCGAACGGCTTTATAAACAGTTCATGAACGAGATCCATCTCGACCCCCACGCGATCAACAACCGCGGCCTAGAAGTGCTCTCGGAGGCAGAGGTCGCCGAGTTGGATGAAGAGGAACGCGAGCGGGTCCACGGCGTCGACGGCTGATCTGTTCCGGGCGACGACTGTCGGCCGATGGGCCACAGCGGTTTCGTGGCTGTCGGCTTGATAGGGGGTATGGTTCGACTCAGTACAATCGGCTTCCTGCTTGGTATCGTCCTGTTTTTTGTCCCCGTGCCGCCGTTTGCGATGATCGCGTCGATCATCGTGCTGTTGGTGTCGGTCGTGCTTCGATTGCTGGGTCGCTGAGGGTCCAGGATACCACTGGGGGCTACTGGTGGTTACGAGTCGACCGCGGTATTTCAGAGGACGAACACGAACAGGGGAGACGGCCAGCGTTGGGGTCAGTACCCACATCGAAACGATTCGAGTGACTGCCGACGGGTCGAACAGGCTCCGGCGATCGAGTTCTGCTGGTCCTTCCTCGCCGATATCCGGAATCCCTGGCACATCGTCGGCGGTCTGTTCGGCAGGCCGACAGCGGGGCCGAACGCCACGCCCGTCGACGAGCCGCCGATAGTGACGGCGACGAGGATGCCAGCGATTGCGAGCAGTGACAACATCTGCGCGATTGTATTTGGGTCTGACATGAAAAGTCACGAAACGCAGGACGCGATCGGGTCGCTACCTCTGTGCCAGTGTCGTGATGCCGAGATGTCCAGTATCGAATGTTTAATCACACAGGATTGTCTACTATAGCGATAACAGAACTCGAACCGGCGTCCGTGTTGCACACAGGTGGGGCTGTCACGGCTTGGTCGGGGACACGATATGTATCGTTCCGCTCTCGCCGGGATCTCAGCCATCGGTCGTCCTCGCTGGAGGCCCCTGGCATCATGGGTAGCCATCGGTCGAAGCAGCAGCCATCGGTCCATCGAAGCGCGCATCGGCGGACCACCGCCGCAATCCCACCGATCGAAGGGGTGAGACGCAATGGAGGCCACACCAGACCCCACGGCTCAGCTCGTGGTTGCCGTCTGTCTCGTCGTCGCCGTCGGCGGGGTTGCCGGTGTGGCCGTGGTCGACGACGCGGTAGGTGTGGCCTCGGCCCAGAGCAGTAATTTGACCGCTGACGAAATTCGCAACTTCTCTTACGATCCGGAGCCAGCAAATCCTGGAGACACTGTTGCAATCACGGGAAATATATTCAATAAGTCAAATAACGAACCGGTTGGGGGTGTGGAGGTAACATTTGTCAGTTCAAATACGGATGGAACCCTTACTATTATAAATAAAACGAGTAATAGTAGCGGTTTTGTCAAATCAATTTATGAACCGGACACAGCCGATATTAAAGACACACCTACAATTCTGATCCAAATTTCTGGAGATACTACTGGTAATCGACTAAGCGTCGAACCAAGCGCAGATGGCTTCCGTAACGAAACAGTCGACCCAGATTCCATCGATCCCGGCAATCAAACAGCCATCTCAGCACAGGTCATCAATGAATTAAATCAGAGTTACGGCGGCGCAAACGTCACGTTCGATACAAACGATGGAGCCGGTAATCTCACTGTAACCCAATCGACCAGCGACGTCGACGGCTGGGTCAACGCCACCTACGAGGCCGCGGACGCCGACGCCGGTAAGATAGTGACCGTCGACATCACTGCCAACGAGACCGATGCCAACACGACGATCCCGATCACCGTGACTGCCAACACCGCCGGGTTCGACAACGTTACGGTGAAACCACGGGACCCTGCGGCCGACGAGAACGTCAGCCTCACTGCTCGGGTGCTCGACGAGGCCAACAATCCGCTCAATGAGACGACAGTCGACTTCGGAACCACCGGCAGCGGTGCGTTCGTCCGCGAGAACGCGACGAGCAACGAAACGGGGTATGTCAGCACGACCTACATCCCCGACCGGGCTGACAACGACACGACGGTCGACCTGCGGCTCGCGCCGGGGACCGACGCCGAGACCAACAGAACGGTCACGTTCGCAGCGCTGTCGATCGTCGACTTCACAAACGAATCGGTCGCCCCCGAGACGATCGACCCCGGCAAGAACGCCACCGTGACTGCAGTCGCCCGCGACGAGTTCAACGAGTCACTGCCGAACCGGACGGTCGATATCGACGCCATCGGCGCGGGAGCGCTGAACGACACACAGGTCGAAACCGCCAGCGAGGGTCGGATCGCCGTGCGCTACGAAGCAGCGGCCGGTGACGCGGGCAGCGACATCCGAATCACCATCGTGGCCAACGAGACCGACGCCGAGACGAACGTGACCCTGCCGGTCGGGGCCAATGCCGACACGATCCGGAACGTCTCGGTCGAGCCACCGATACAGGATCCTGGAGAGGACGTGAACGTTTCGGCGGAGGTCTACGACGAGGCCGGTCAGCTGTTGAACAATGCAAGCGTGACGTTCACTGCGAGCGCAGAGGGGGGCGTCGACGCCGGTGACTTCACCGACGCGAACGCGACGAGCGGCGAAAACGGCGTGGTCAACGCGACGTTCACGCCGAACGGCTCGGCGGCCAATCGGACGGTGACGATCACTGTCGGCGCGGACGGAACCGACGTCTCCAACACGACCACGCTGAACGTGACCGCTAACGCCGATCGCATCGACGCAGCGGTCGCCCCCGAGGAGATCGATCCCGGCACCGAGACGAACGTCAGCGCCCGCGTGTTCGACGAATCGGGCAGTCCGCTTCCGGAGGCGAACGTGAGCGTCGGGGCCAACGGCAGCGGGATGCTCAACGAATCGACCCTGACCAGCACCGACGAGGGGTGGGTCAACACGAGTTACATAGCCGCCGGCGACGACGCAGGAACTGACGTGCAGATCAATGTGACGGCCGACGACACCGACGCGGCGGCGAACACGACCGTCACCGTCACCGCCAACCCGGCGAGCTTCACCACCAAAACCGTCGTCCCCGAAATTCCGGAACCCAACGAGTCGACCGACATCTCCGTGCGGGTCCGCGACGAGTCGGGCTCGCCGCTGAACAACGCCAGCATCGAACTCACCGTCACCAATGGGAACAACAGTCTCGAAGGTGTCCCGGCCACGAGCAACGAGCGCGGGTGGATCAACGCCAGCTACACGCCGAACGGCTCGGATGCCGGCACCGAGGTCGCAATCGAGGTGACTGCCAACGCGACCAGCGCCAACGAGACAATCACCTTTACGGTCAGCGAGCTCGCCGCCACGGAGTTCCACCGGACGGCGGCCGACCCCGACCCGATCGACCCGATCAACACGACGAACCGCGACAACGAGACCACCGTCGGCGTCCAAGTCCTCGATCAGGTCGGCGACGAACTCGGCGGTGCGGAGATCGCGTTCACTGTGACCGACGGCGAGGGCGACCTCAATACGGGCTCGATCAACAGCAGCACTGACGGCTGGGCGAACGTGACCTACACGGCCAACCGGACCGACGCCAACGAGACGGTCACGATCGAGGCCAACACGACCGAGCGGCGGGTCGACGCGACCATCACGCTCAACGTCACCGCGAACGCCGACCGATTCACCAACACAACCGTCGACCCGGCGGACCCCGAACCCAACGAGCCGACCGACGTCGCTATTCAGGTCCGCGACGAGTCGGGCTCACCGCTGGAAGGGGCCGGCGTCGAACTCACCGTCACCGACGGGGACAGTAGCCTCGTCGGTGTCCCGGCTACGAGCAACGCCAGCGGCTGGATCAACACCACCTATACGCCGAACGGCTCGGACGCCAACGGGACGGTCGCAATCGAGGTGACCGCCAACGAGACCGATATCAGTGAGACGATCACCTTCACCGTCAGCGACCTCGCCGCCACGGAGTTCGACCAGGCGGTGGCCGACCCCGACCCGATCGATCCGGTCAACACTACGTACCGCGACAACGAGACTACTGTCGGCGTCCACGTCCTCGACCAGGTCGGCAATGAACTCGGCGGTACGGAGATCGCGTTCACCGTGACCAACGCCGAGGGGAGCCTCAATACGAGTTCGACCAACAGCAGCACCGATGGCTGGGCGAACGTGACCTACACGGCCAACCAGACCGACGCCGACCGGACGATCAGCATCCGGGCGAACGCGACAGACCGGAGCGTCAACAGGACGATCCTGGTCGACGTGACCGCCAACGCCGACGAAATCATCGACCCAACCGCCGTTCCCGGCGATGAGCCCAACGAGACGGTTGCGATCAACGCGACGGTTCTCGACGAATCGGGTGCTGTACTCGAAGATTCGAAGGTCCAAATTACTGCTCCCAACGGGTCCGGAACCATCCAGGATGGGACCGTCACCAGCGACACCGACGGCCACGTCGAGACCACGTACGACCCGAACCGGAGCGACGCAAACACGACTGTCGAACTGAAATTCAACGCGACCAACACCATAGCCACGAATACGACCACGGTCGATATCCCGCCACTGGCAGCGACGACGATCACCGACACCAGTCTCACAGCCGAAGCGGTCGCCCCCGGCAACACGACCCGGATCAACGCGACGGTCCGCGATCAGTTCGGCGAGCCCCTCAACGACTCGACAGTGACCTTCGCCAGCAGCCGGAACGGAACGTTCGATCCGGATGTGAACACAAGCGTCGACGGCGGTCTCATCAATACCACCTACATGGCTGCCGACACCGACGCCAACACGACCGACACCATTTATATCAACGCCAGCGACGACAACCGGGACGCGTTTACTACCGTCGAGGTCTTCGTGACGGCCAACCCGACGACCATCACTGACGCGGCGGCCACCAACTCGATGCCGGAACCCAACGAGTCGACGACGATCACGGCGACCGTTCGCGACGAGTCGAACGACCCGCTACCAGGGGCCAACGTCACCTTCGAGACCAACGACAGCGCCGGCTTCGAGGCGGTCTCGAAGGCGACCAACGACACGGGAGAAGTCAGCGCAGCCTACACCCCGACCAGCGACGACGCCAACGGGACGGTCGATGTCGGGGTCGTCGCCGAGGCCAACCGAAGCGTCCTCGCGAACGTAACCCTCGATGTCGGCCCGCTGGCCGCCAGCGGATTCGAAAACGGGACGGTCGACCCGGAGGAGATCGACCCGGTCGATATCGGCGACCGGGCCAACGAGACGACCATCAGCGTGCAGGTGCTCGACCAGTTCGGTGAGCCACTTACCGACTCGAAAGTGACCTTCGAAGACACCGGCGCAGGCACCATCACGACCGACCAAGACACGAGCAACGCCACCGGCTGGGTGAACACGACCTACAATGCCGCCCGCGACGACGCCAACACGACGGTGAATGTCACCGTCAACGCCACTGGCCGAGCCGTCGAGACGGCCCTTTCGGTCACCGTGACGGCCAACCCCGATCGATTCGAGCAGGTCGGCGCGACGCCGGACCCGGTCGACCCCGGGAACACGACGACGATCGCCGCGCAGGTTACCGACGAGTCGAACGACACCATCGAAGGGGCCAATGTGACAGTCTCCGTCGAGGATGGCAACGGAACGTTCAGCGGTGGCGAAAAGACGACGAACGTAACCAGCAACGAAACGGGGTTCGTCACGGCGGACTACGAGCCGAACCGGACCGACGCCAACCGGACCGTCACAATTGGACTCAACGCGACCGCGACGAACACCACCGCCAGCGAAACCATCGAGATCGGACCGCTGCTGCCCGAGACGATCGAGCCGGAGCCCGCCGACCCCAAGCGGATCGACCCCGTCGATGAGGGCGACCGCGCCAACGAGACGACGCTTACCGCGCAGGTCCGCGACCAGTTCAACGAGCCGCTGGCCGGTGCTAACGTTATCTTCGGCCACGACGGTAACGGGACGCTCACCGTCGAGCGGTCGACGAGCAACGACCAAGGCTGGGTCAACACCTCCTACGCAGCCGCCCGCGGGGACGCCGGCGAGAACATCACGGTCGACATCGAGGCCAACACGACTAACTCCACCGGGGACAACGCGACGGCGGCCATCACGATCAACGTGACCGCCAATCCCGACCGCTTCGAGACCGTGACCGCACAGCCGCCTGCGGACCCATCGGCACCGATCGCGGTCAACGCGACGGTCCTCGATGAGTCCAACGCCACTCTCGAAGGAACCACCGTGACCTTCGATCTGATCGACGGCAACGGCACCCTCGGAAACGACAGCGACAGGAGCGACGACACTGGGTTCGTCGAGACGATCTACGAGCCGAACCGGACCGACGCCAACCGAACCATCGATATCGAGCTCAACGCGACCGCGACGGGGCTGACCCGGACGGTCACGATCAACGTCAGCCCGCTCTCGCCGGACGGCTTCGCAAATGAGTCCGCCACTCCCGAGGCCATCGACCCTCGCAACGAGACGACCCTGTCGGCGCGCGTCCTGGATGAGTTCAACGAGACGTTCGTCGGCAACCAGACTGGCGGCGACGTCACTGGCGCAGACATGACCTTCGACCACGACGGCAATGGGACGCTCTCGTCGAAGACGAACACGAGCAACGAGACGGGCTGGGTGACCACGAGCTACGTGGCCAACGACGAGGATGCAGGTACCGAGGTAGTGGTCAGCGTGACAGCCAACGCGACCGGCGTCGAGACCGCACTCCCGTTCGACGTGACGGCCAACCCGACGACCTTCGCCAACCGGACGGTCGACCCCGAGCCCCCAGAACCCAACGAGTCGACCACGGTGGCCCTCCAGGTCCGCGACGAGTCCGACGACCCTCTCGGGGACGTCGGCGTCGAGTTCAACGTCACCTCCGGGGAGGGGACGCTCAACCGGACCGGCTTCAACGGTACCGATGCGGGCTGGGTCAACGCCTCTTACACGCCGAGTGGCTCGGACGCCAACGGGACAGTCGACATCGAAGTGACCGCCAACGCGACCAGCGCCAACCGAACGGTCACGTTCACCGTCAGCAAGCTCGCCGCCGCGGAGTTCAACCGGACGGTGGCCGACCCACCCGTGGTCGACCCGATCAACACCACGAACCGCGACAACAGGACGACCGTTGGCGTGCAGATCCTCAACCAGGTTGGCGATCCCCTCAACGATTCCGAGATCAACTTCACCGTGACCAGCGGCGGGGGCGAGCTCAACACGAGTTCGATCAACAGCAGCGACGACGGCTGGGCGAACGTGACCTACACGGCCAACCGGAGCGACGCCAACCGAGTGGTCGAAATCGAAGCCAACGCGACAGGCCGGAACGTCAACAGGACGATCGAGGTGAACGTCACTGCCAACGCCGACCGGATCACTTATTTAAATGCCGTTCCCGGCAACGAACCCAACGAGGCGGTTACAATCAATGCGACGGTGTTCGACGAATCCGAGGACGAACTCGACGGGGCGAATATAAACATCACCGCCAACAGGTCGGGCACCATCGACGAGCAGATCGTTCGGAGCGAGGCAGACGGCCTCGTCGAGATTACCTACGATCCGAACCGGAGTGACGCCAACGAGACGGTGAAACTGACGTTCAACGCCACCAACACCACCGTCACGAATACGACCACCGTCGATATCCCACCACTGGCGGCGACGACAATTAACGGGACCAATCTCACGGTCACCGAGGTCGACCCCGGAAACACGGCCCGAATTAACGCGACGGTTCGCGACCAGTTCGGCCAGCCGCTCGACGGGTCGACGGTGAACTTCACTAGTCAGCGCAACGGGAGTTTCTCGGCTATCCAGAACACGAGCGTCGACAGTGGCCTCGTTAACGCTACCTACACGGCCGCCGACGCTGATGCCAACAGGACTGACATCATTTACATCAACGCGACCGACCGCGAGGCGTTCGCCACCGTCGAAGTCAGGGTGACGGCGAACCCGGCGAACTTCACCGAGCCGATCGTCACGCCCGAGATTCCCGAACCCAACGAGTCGACTAACATCGCCCTCCAGGTCCGCGACGAGTCCGACGACCCCCTCGGGAACGCCAGCGTCGAACTCACGAAGGAGTCGGCGAACGGCACCCTCGACGACACTGGTCTCACCAGCACCGACGACGGCTGGCTCAACACCTCTTTCACCCCGAACGGCTCGGACGCCGACACTGAGGTCCGGATCGACGTCACTGCCACGGAGACCGACGCCAATACGACGATCACGTTCACCGTCAGCAAGCGGGCCGCCGAGTCGTTCACTGAGGTCTCGGCAGATCCCACGGAGATCGACCCCGTCGACGCCGACAACCGAACCAACACGACGAACATCAGCGCGCGCGTACTCGATCAGGTCAACGACCCACTAGAGGGAGCGAACGTCTCCTTCTCGACGGATTCGGAGAACGGCACGCTGATCGACATCGAAAACGAAAGCAACGCCGACGGCTGGGTTAACGCCACCTTCCTGGCCGCCCGCGAGGACGCCAACACCACCGTCACGGTCACCATCAACGCCACCAACCGGAGCGCCGAGACGACCCAAAACGTCACTGTCACCGCCAGCGCCGACCGGATCACCGATCTAAACGCCGTTCCCGGTGGGGAACCCAACGAGACAGTCGCGATCAACGCGAGGGTCCTCGACGAATCAGGATCCGACCTCGACGGTGCGGAAGTAAATATCACCGCTCCCAACGGATCGGGGACCATCCAGGAGGAGATCGTCACCAGCGACACCGACGGAATCGTCGAGACAACGTATGAACCGAACCGGAGTGACGCCAACGAGACGGTGAAACTGACGTTCAACGCCACGAATACCACAGCCACGAATACGACCACCGTCGCAATCCCGCCGCTGGCAGCGACAACGATCACCGACACCACTCTCACCGGTACGGATGTCGACCCCGGTAACACGACCCAGGTTGCGGCGACCGTCCGCGACCAGTTCGACCAGTCCCTCAACGGGTCGACGGTGAGCGTCACCAGCCGGCGCAATGGGACCTTCTCAGAGATCCGGAACACAAGCGCCGACGGCGGCCTCGTCAACGCCACCTACACCGCCAACGACTCCGACGCCAACACGACCGACACCATCTACATCAACGCGACCGACCGGAACGCCTCAATCAGCATTCAGGTGAACGTGACAGCCAATCCGGCGAACTTCATCAAGCCGGTCATCAGCCCCGAGGCCCCCGAACCCAACGAGTCGACTGACATCGCTCTCCAGGTGCTCGACGAATCCGACGACCCCCTCGGGGACGCCGGGGTCGAGCTCACGAAAGAGTCAGCGAATGGCACGCTCGACGACACTGGTCTCACCAGCACCGATGACGGCTGGCTCAACACCTCTTACACACCCAATGGCTCCGACGCCGACTCCGAGGTTCGGATCAACATGACCGCCAATGAGACTGACGCCAGCACGACTATCGCGTTCACCGTCAGCAAGCGGGCCGTTGACTCGTTCACTGACGTCTCGACAGCTCCCACGGGGATCGATCCCGTGAACACCAGCAACCGAACCAACACGACGAACATCAGCGCCCGGGTGCTCGATCAGGTCGACGAGTCGCTCGAAGGGGGCGATGTGCGATTCGAACTGGCGTCGGGCAACGGGACGCTGACTGCCGATCGGAATACGAGCAACGCCGACGGGTGGGTCAACGCCACCTACGCCGCCAATCGAACCGACGCCAACCGCACGGTGAACGTCACGATCAACGCCACCGGTCGGGCCGCCGAGACAACCCTCTCGATCGACGTGACCGCCAACGCTGACGCAATCGTGAACGCAACCACCACCCCGGAGGCGGTCGACCCCGGTAGTACGGCGACGATCTCTGCGACAGTCCACGACGAGTCGAAAAGCGATCTCGAAGGCGCGAACGTGACCTTCAGCACCGATGGCAACGCGTCAGTCGAGCCGCTCGTGAACACGAGTCTGGCCAACGGGACGGTCCGGGCCGAATACACGCCGGATCAGGGTGACGCCAACGAAACCATCGAGATCACGATCGAGTCGAACCGGACCAGTGCGACGACGACCACCAGTCTCTCGGTCAACCGCCTGCGAGCAGACACCATCCGCAACGCGAGTGCTGACCCGCAAACGGTCGATCCCGGAAACACGACGACGATCTCCGCGACAGTCTACGACTCGCTGAACCGGACGATCAACGGCGAGAACGTCACCATCACCGCCACTGGCAACGGGACAACCGAGGCCATCGCGAACACGAGCCGGGACAACGGGACAGTCGAAGCCACATACATGGCCAACAGGACGGACGCGGGAGCGAACGTCACGGTCGCAATCAACGCCACCGAAACCGGCGCGAACACGAGTATCGAGATTGCAGTCGACGAGCTGGCCGTCGAGTCCTTCGGGAACCGTGCGGCGATCCCCAACGAAATCGACCCGGTTGCCAACGACGAGAGAGACAACACCACCGAACTCAGTGCTCGCGTCTTCGATCAGGTCGGCGAGCCACTCGACGGTGCGACCGTCGCGTACAACGTCACACAGGGATACGGAACGGTCGACGACGAGAACGTGACGAGCGACGACGGCTGGGTCAACACGACCTACCGGGCCGCCCGCGATGACGCCAACACGACCGTCGTGATCTCGCTCAATGCGACCGGGAGCGGTGTCGGGACGAATCTGACGATCAACGTCACCGCGAATCCCGATAAAATCGCAAACGTCGACGTACCAACCACTGCCGATCCGGGCGACGAGGTCACCGTCTCGCTGACAGTCGTCGACGAATCGAACGATCCGTTTGAGGGTGAGACCGTGACCTTTGGTACCACAAGCAGTACTGACTCAAGCTTCTCCGGAAACGATATGAGCGGACCGAATGGAGTCGCTTCCTCGATTCTGACGATAGATGCCGGTGATATCGAGGGTGGCGCGGGGTTACTTATCATTCCCGAGTCGGACAATCTCGGTTCGATGTTCCCGAGTATCGAAGTCACGGAAAACGCCGACGATATCACGAACGCAACCGTCACCCCGACACCCGTCGACCCGAACGAGACGGCGACTATCTCCGCTACGGTACTGAACGAAAACGGCCAGGAGTTGGAAGGCGCCACCATCTCGTTCGAACCACACGGTGCTGGGAGTCTCACCCCGTCGACGGACAAAAGCAACGGAGACGGCGTCGTCGAGACAGTCTACGAGCCGGGGCGGGCCGACGCCGGCAGCAACGTGACAGTTACGATCAACGCGACCGACACCGCCGCCGAACGGAACGCGACCGTTCAGGTCGACGACCTCCGACCGGTCGCGATCACGAACGGTACGTCGACCCCACCACGGGTCGAGCCCGGCGAGCAGGCGACGATCAACGCGACGGTCCGCGATCAGTTCGGGGAACCGCTCCCGGCGGCGAACGTCACCTTCGACACGGCGGCCAACGGGACGGTGACGCCGGTCACCGCGACCAGTCAACCCAACGGCACCGTCGCAGCGACGTTCACGCCGACTGCCGAGGCAAACGCGACAATCGAGATTACGGCCACCGAAACCGGCGCGTCGACGAACGTGTCCCTCGAGGTCCTGGATCTCACGCCGACGAGCTTCGCGGCGGAGATGGCGACGCCAACAGAGATCGCAGCGGGCAACCGGACGAACCTGAGCGCACGGGTCCTCGATCAACTCGGAACCCGAGTTGCGGACGCGAACGTCTCGGTCACCACCGACGGCAACGGGACGCTGGGGTCGGATACCGTCACGAGCAACGGCGACGGTTGGGTAAACACGACTTACGAGGCGAACGTCTCGGACATCAGCCGGACGGTCACGGTCGACTTCGAGTCGGTCAACGGAAGTGCGAACACATCCGTCGGCTTCGATGTCCACCCGACGCCGCAGGGCTTCGAGAACGTGACTGTCGAGCCCGCGAGCGTTGATCCAGGAGCGCCGGTCTCAATCACTGCCACGGTCGTCGACGAGCGTGACCTGCCGCTGGGTGGGACCGACGTGCGCTTCGAAGCCAACCGGTCGGCGTCGGTCGACCCCGTCGTGAACACGAGCAACGCCACCGGGGCGATTGGGACGCGTTATACACCACTCGCGGGGGGCAACGCGAGCTTCACCCTCACGGCGCAGGATACCGGCGTTTCGACGGGCGTCGACGTCGGGGTGGCCGCGCTGGCTCCGACCGCGATCACCAACGTCACGGTCGACCCGAACCCGATCTATCCCGGCCAGAACGCGACTGTCTCGGCGACGATTCGCGACCAACTCGGCGACCCGTTCGGCGGCACAACGGTCGCGTTCAACGGGAGCGGCAACGGCACGCTGTCGGCGGCCACCAGTAGTTCCGATCCGAGCGGAACCGTCCAGACAGTATACCAGTCCGCTGCCGGGGATGCCAACGAGACCATCACACTGGACCTCAACGAGACCTCCAGGAGCCTCACCGCGAGCGCCACGATCACTGTCCGGCCCGAACGACAAACCAGGCGTTCCAGATCCGGAAGCGACGACAGCGACGACGCCGAGATCATCGTCGACGAGCGTGCCGGAAGCGAGGTCGACGACACGGAGTTGACCGACATCCAGGGCTCGGAGAGTTCGATTCGAATCGAGAACCCGCCACGCGGAGAGGCAGTCAGTCTCGACAGCTCGACGACGGGGCTGTCGACGCTCTCTGCGACGGCTAACACATCACTCGAAGGGGTGTCGGTCAGCGTGACCGATCGGCAGTCCTACTGGCTCAACGCGACCAGCTACGACTACGACGGGCTCCGAATCCAGGATAGCCAACCCGCGGACCCACAGCAGGCACGCACCCTGCCAGAACCCGCCCAAACCGGCGATTCGCGGGCCGACGACGGACAACAAAGCGACTCGGTCGAGACGTTCGTCGACTTCGAGCGCAACACCCAGCGCATTCCCATCGGGTACCTCCAAGTGGATACGTCGGCGGCTCCCAAGTCGGTCGAGCGTGTCGCCTTCGAGTTCCGCGTCGACAAAGCCCACCTCGCCGACAAGGCCGTCGACCCCGAGGACATCAAACTCTACCGAAAGGACGACGAGGGCTGGGGCGCGCTCGAAACGCGTTACATCCGCGAAAACGAGAGCTACCACTGGTTCGAAAGCGAGTCGCCGGGGCTGTCGGTGTTCCCCATCGGTACCGACCAGCGACCGGTTGTGATCACTGATACGGCGCTTTCGACCTCGCAGATCTCTCCTGGCGAGCAGGCGACAGTCACCGTCGACTTCGACAACAGAGGACTCCTCGAAAACCGGACACAGGTAACCCTCTCGGCGAACGGCGAGGCCGTCGAAACCGAGTCGGTAACGATCCGGCCGAAGTCGGACACCACGGCCGAGCTCACGTTTGCGCCCGACGCCGAGGGCGAGTATGACCTCGCCGTCGAGGGGCGGGCCGTCGGGACACTCACCGTGGATGACGTTGCCGCCGTTGGTGTTATCGAACCGATCGGTGACGCACTCGACAGCGACAATCAGCGGTGGCTCGTGGTCGGGTTCGTTGTGTTGGTCGTGCTTGCGGCGTGGCGACGACGCTGATATAGCCCGTGATTTATCAATCGGTACGAAAGAGTTCGAGTATGGTTTCAGCACAATTTCGAGCGGCCGTATCGACGGTTCCTGGTCTGTTTGCGATCGTTCTGGTGACCGTCAGTGCCGTACTGGTGGTGCTCAATCCGTCAGTGACGTTGGTGGTGGGGTTTTGGATACTCCTCGTCGGTCTCTGGGTCGTGTATCTACTCTCTCGATTGGTGGCGGCTGTTGAGACGGTTGTAGAACAGGACAGCCGATCGTAATCATGAACACTGCGTATTATTTGTCCGTAGCATTCGCGTCGACGCCCGGTCCCCACTCGGCGGGGTCCTCCGGCCCGAGTCGATCGGTTGCGGCGCGAGCGGTCGACAGCGCACTGAGCGTCGTCTCGATATCGTCGGCGTCGGCAGTCGCCCAGTAGTCGACGCGGTGGCGGACGAATTCGTGGTCCTCCAGTGGAGAGGACGACGCTGACGCTCCCGCGTGGGATCTTACAATCACGGAGTATACTCATTCGAGTTTGGTGGACACCGCTGCCATTATTTCCCAAACGAGTCGGGTCGGGTTCTCGGCTGTGAACGTCTGTGGTTCATAGGTATACTCCGTCTCAGCACCAGTGCGTTCCTGAAAGTGGCCCCAGCCGTCGACATGAGGGTTTGGTTCGTGATGCCAGCCGAAATCGCCCCGCGAGTCGCTGTAGTGGAACGAAAACTCGGGGCCTGAATCGGATGTGTCGCCCGCGAACCACCGGACTGTGAGTGTTGGATCGCTGCTAGTGATGTCGAGGCGAGTCGTCGACAACTCCGCAACGACCTGTGTGTACTCCCCAGCGGGAAACCCGCGGACAGTCTCGACTAGTGGGTGGCGGTCGAGTTCTCGCTGTATACCACGCAAAGCTCTGTGGGAGGCCCCAGCCGAGTCGTACGTGTCGTGGCCACCCATCGCTAAGCAGAGGCCTGATCGGGACGCGTGTACGTGGAGTAGTTTGCGATAGCGTCCTCAACGATGTCGAGACGGTAGTCGACCAGCTCCCACTCGCGGGCGGTCGCCTGGATTTCGCGTGTCGTGGCTGCATCGTCGGTGTCGGCGGCCTGCTCGCGGAGTTCCTCGGGCGAGCGAACCCCGTGGCTGTCCTGCCACGTTTCGATCTGTTCTTGGAGGTCGACCTTCAGGTCGACGAGACCATTGTGGTCGTGGGCGTCGAGCAGATCGCGGAGGGTCTGCATTCGGGTGTGGAGAGGATCCGGCGCGTATGTCGTGGTCCCACCGTCGTCGGTTTTGAGGAGGACGTTCATCTCGGCGAGGCGTTCGAGATGGTCGCGGGCCGTATTCTCGGCGACGCGAGCCTCGTCGGCGATAGCGGCGGCTGGTTGGGGTTCCGAGACGGTGCTCGCCACCGATTGGACTCTATCGAACGCGCTCGTGTTCCGTTTCCACGCGTCGACTCCGGGGGCGTCGTCGGTCATACTTGAATCTACTCGTCTAAACGCAATAAATCTATGTTCGGATCAGATTATTTTGTCGGCGGGTGTTTGCTGTGGAGTAGCTAATAAGCAGTTTCCGACAGATTCCTGCCAAATCCGTAGAATTACACAGTTTGCGTTATTTTAAAAGGGTTCGTTGAAAATAGTCTGACAATGGATCGAGACGAGATCGATGAGTACGTCGACCGCTGCCAGCAACTCATCGAATCCTCTCCGCAGATGGATGAGGAGAACACGAAAGTCAAACTCATTCAACCGTTTTTAGAACTGCTCGGCTGGGACCTCTACTCTACTGAAGTCGCCCTGGAATACACGGTCCCTATGGCATCGGGGAGTACTCACGTCGATTACGCCCTACTGATCGGGGATTCACCGGTCGTGTTTGTCGAGGCCAAGCCGGTTCGGTCGACACTGACCGACAGCGAGGTCCGGCAGTTGCGGAGCTATATGCGACAGGAACTCGATACGGATTGGGGGATTCTGACGAACGGGAAATCGTTCGAGGTGCTGACGAAGAACCAGCAGAACGGCGGCGAAGAGGTGTCTGTCGTACAGTTCGATCTCGACGATCTCGCCGAGAATCCGGGCGTGTTGGAACTGCTCACGAAGGAGTCGATTCGGTCGGGAAAATCCGACGAGATCGCCGAACAGGTGGCACAGACGAACCGAGCGATTCGACACCTACAGGAGAACGAAGACAGCGTTACCGAGGCCGCCGCTGATGCAGTGGAGTCGGAAGTGGGCGAGCTGACGATCGATCTCGGCGAACAGGCCCGCGAGTTCGTGCAGAACCTCGTGTCGGTGCTTCGTGAACAGCGACAGTTCGTGAGTGAAGCACCACCAGCAGACTCCGACACGTCACCCCGAGATTCGAACACCGACCCGCAGGAAACTGGTAGTGAGACGCAGGGATACGTCATCCAGTTCTCCGACGGGAAGCGGATTCCTGAACGTGGGGCAGAGATCCATACGAAACAGAATCAGAACATGGGTGCGGCAGTCGACTATCTGATCGCAGAGTACGATCTGTTGAGTGTCGTCGATGTGCCGTACGTCACGCCTCGAGCGCGGACGAAGTGTACGATCAACAGCGAGCCGACCCATCCGAACGGCGACGACATGCGGCTGCCATACGAACTAGTCGACGACAGCTATCTGGAAACAGCACTCAATACGCGGAGCAAACAGAGCCGCCTGCGTCGTCTCGCCGAGCACGTTGGCCTTTCGGTCGAGTTCAGCGGTGAGTGGTAAGGGCCCTGTCCGGACGCGTTATTCGCTTTCGCGGTCTGCGTCGACACCCGGTCCCCACTCGTCGGGGTCCTCCGGCCCGAGTCGATCGGTGACAGTGCGGGCGGTCGACAACGCGTTGAGCGTCGTTTCGATATCGTCAATCGCCCAGTAATCGTTGGATTCCAGATCATCGAACGCCGTCATTGCACGGGCTCCATCTCGTCGGTCTGGAGGGCTTCGAGGGCTTCCTCACCGTACTGCTCGGCTGCAGTTTCGTGGTACTGATGGAGTTCGTAGGCACTCCGGAGCCGGTCGTCGTCGTCGGTGATCGCCCAGTAGGGTCGTTTGTGGCGTACGAGCTCGCGGTCTTTCAGTCGTGAGAGAATCGCACTGACGGCATCCGTCTTAAGATCGAGTCGGGTGGCGATTGTCGACGCCTTCCATGCCCGATCGTCGTGATTGGCGAGGAAGCCCACGATCCGTTCGGTGTCGGTTCGGTCGTCGAGGTCGTCGACGTCGGTGTTCTCGAACTCGTCGATATCGATACTCCCGGTTGACATACGCTACTGTTGGGACTGTTGGAACATAGCTGTTTGGCGTGTTTGGTAAGTTGGTCTGAGAGATTGAATGAAAACGGAGCCAAGACGGTTGCTGCGTGTCAGTCCACAGGTTCAATCTGTTATTTATCAAACTTGATATTCATTTTCAATTCGATCGTTCTGAATAGCGTTACCGAATTTCTAGTGGTTTTCAGCCATCCTGCTCGCAGTCTGGAAAGTGATTTATGAAAATTCTTTAGTCGATATTTGGATATGTGGGTTCGCCATAGTCCTGAATTGATCCAAAATCGGTGCACTTCTTAAGATCAACATCTAATTTAAAAATAGTCTTATTTTTATTTATACCTGCTGCATCATTATATAATACCCTCATAGTGATGTCTACCCTTTCGTTGCCTCCATTTTGTATACACCACATAATCTCTGTGGGCGTTAGAAGTTCTGGCGCATCCTTTTCAATCGCCCACTCATCAGGCAATTTCTCTTTTGGCGTGATAAACTGGCAATTGAGCAAGACATTTCGCTCTTCAGCACCAATCACGCCGCCATCTTCACTAAACGCTATCGGATTAATATGGCCTCCATGGTCAAAAACAGAACTTATTCGGAGTAATACATTTTCTGTGTCAAAACAAAGTTCAGCATAAAGTTCGTCGGCCGCTCCTTTGCCGAAATTAGACACCCTTGCCAATAATAATCCGCGTGGCTGATACGAATCGGGATGCCAATTCTCATCATAAAGTGCTCCCTCAACGTCTGCACCACAAAATAGTCGGTAGTCTTCTATTCTCAGAATGGCTCTCTGTTGGTTCTCTGTGAGATCTGTTTGTTTAGCCAGAATATCATGCTGCATTTTGTATAAATAAACTAGACTCGCAGTAAGAACTAGAGATCCAAGTCCTGAAATCACAGACCCCCAAATCTGTAGCCAATTCAACACGAGGTCTATCATAGTTTTCACCGTAGTTATCTGATATTATGACCGTTCTCAAAAAGTTGATGGGATGTCTGAACGGCAAAAAAACCTGGAACTCGACGCTGAGACATCGTCTTTAGATCCTACGGAGTGAAGTGAAATTCGGATGGACTCGCTGGGATTTGAACCCAGGGCCTCTTCCTTGCGAAGGAAGCGATCTACCGCTGATCTACGAGCCCGCACCCGAACAGAGCCGAGCGCTGCACTTGTATGTTCTGTTTCGCCTTACGTATCCAACAGCCCAGCCGCCCCGGCAAGCAACCCAAGCAACAGCCCGGTGAAGTGGGCCACCAACGCGACGCCCGGTCGACCGGTCGCTATTGTCACCACCAACGCCGCCAGCGCGAACAGCGCGAACTGCGCCCGCGGCGGGAGCGTGAGCCGATCCAGGAGCGTCGAGGCCACCACGTTCCCCGCGAGCAGGTAGCCAAAGAGTCCAAAGACCGCCCCGCTCGCGCCCAGCACCGCTGTGCCAGGGCCGAGCAGGCCAGTCGACACCACCTGAACGATGCCCGCGAGCGCGCCCACCGTGAGGAAAAACAGGTGGAACCGCAGGCGCGTGGTTCGGCGTTCGACCAACAGCCCGGCCAACAGCAACGCGAGGCTGTTCGACAGCAGATGCGGGATCGAGCCGTGGGCGTAGACGCTCGTCACGATCGTCCACGGGTTGGCGGTGATCGGCGGCGCGAGCACGAACAGCCCGAGGAGGCCGACGAGGCTGGCGACTGATTGGAGGGCGAAGACGATCACGAAGAGTAGGAGGGTTTCCAACGTCGGGCTTCGTGAAGAGGGCATATGTGAGATTGGTCGACCAGCCTCAAAAAGACGGACCTAGATTTTCGAATCACCGTGTGTCGAATTATTTGAGATGTGAAGAACCAGAAAGCCCGACACGCTCGACGGCTGCGACTCGCTGCGCTCCTCGGCCTGCGGCCTGCGGTGCTTGCGTCGTCTCGCTCGACGATCGTGTCGCCCCTTTCAGTCCCGCCCGACAACGGCTGATCTACCGGCTGTGGGTGGAGCTTTCTGGTTCTTCACAGTCGACACTCCTGCAGTCGCTATACTGAATCAACTCACTCCAGTCGACACACCAACCCAATCACAACCGCTCTCGAAGACACCAGCAGCTCACGGATATAAAACAAATGAAAAGTATGAGGCGCGGGACGCCTTAGCGCCGCGGTGGGTTCGGTCGCAGATCGACGAACGAGCCGCGACCGCTCTGTGCGGAGATCGCCTCGATTAGTCTTCGAGGACGATCTCGATGCTCACGTCGTTGGGCACCTGCACACGCATGAGCTGACGGAGCGCACGTTCGTCGGCATCCAGATCGATGAGCCGTTTGTGAACGCGCATCTCCCAGTGCTCCCACGTCGCAGTCCCTTCGCCGTCTGGCGACTTCCGCGATGGGATGTTGAGCTTCTTGGTCGGCAGTGGGATCGGGCCACTCAGCGTGACACCGGTCTTGTCTGCGATCTCCCGAACATCGTCGCAGATGTTGTCGAGATCCTCGGGGTGCGTGCCAGCGAGGCGGACGCGTGCTTGCTGCATTATCGCTCGTTGACTTCGAGCACTTTGCCTGCCGCGATGGTCTGACCCATGTCACGGACGGCGAAGCTACCGAGTTCCGGAATCTCGCCGGACGGCTCGATGCTGAGCGGTTTCTGCGGTCGAACGGTCACGATTGCGGCGTCACCCGACTTGATGAAGTCGGGGTTCTCCTCGGCGACCTCGCCGGTCGAGGGGTCGAGCTTCTGATCGATGGACTCGATCGTACAGGCGACCTGTGCCGTGTGGGCGTGGAAGACCGGCGTGTAGCCAGCCGTGATCACGCTGGGGTGCTGCATGACGACGAGCTGCGCCTGGAAGGTCTCGGCGACCGACGGCGGGTTCTCGGCCGGACCACAGACGTCACCGCGGCGGATGTCGTCCTTGCCAATGCCACGAACGTTGAACCCGACGTTGTCACCGGGGCCCGCGCTCGGTACTTCCTCGTGGTGCATTTCGACGGTCTTGACCTCGCCGCCGACATCAGAGGGCTGGAAGGAGACGTTGTTGCCTGCTTCCAGCGTTCCGGTCTCGATACGTCCCACTGGGACCGTACCGATACCCGAAATCGTGTAAACGTCCTGGATCGGGAGTCGGAGCGGCGCGTCCGTCGGCGGCTCGACTTCCGGCAGGTCGTTAAGCGATTCGAGGAGGGTGTGACCGTCGTACCAGTCAGTTTCCTCGGAGCGCTCGGAGATGTTGTCGCCCTCGAACGCCGAGATCGGGATGAACTCCGCGTTGTCGGTCTGGAAGCGGACCTGCTTGAGGAGCTGGGTGACCTCCTCTTTGACCTCGTTGTAGCTCGACTCTTTGTAGTCGACGAGGTCCATCTTGTTGACGCCGATGATGAGCTCGTTGATACCGAGCGTTCGGGCGAGGAAGACGTGCTCGCGGGTCTGGGGCGCGACACCGTCATCGGCTGCGACGACGAGGACCGCGTTGTCAGCCTGCGAGGCTCCCGTGATCATGTTTTTGACGAAGTCACGGTGGCCCGGACAGTCTACAATCGTGAAGTAGTATTTGTCCGTGTCGAATTCCTGATGGGCGATGTCGATGGTGACACCGCGCTCTCGCTCCTCTGCGAGGTTGTCCATCACGTAGGCGAACTCGAATCCACCCTTGCCTTTCTCTTCGGCTTCTTCTCTGTGCTGTTCAATCACGTGCTCTGGGACGGACCCTGTCTCGAACAGGAGTCGTCCGACGAGCGTGCTTTTGCCGTGGTCGACGTGGCCAATGATGGCCAAGTTCTGGTGCGGTTTCTCACTCATGGTAAGTAACGCGCTAAGGCGCTCTGTGGGGAGTCTTTTGACTGATTCCCGTAAAACCATTTCGATACGTCTCCCCCAGCACCACCACGCTGTCTTGCGGTTTGTGCGAGCAAGTGACACACACGACGCCAGTATTCCACAGCCGATCGCCAGCTGACCACCAGCCGATCGGCCACGGGCGATTTTTAACCCTCCGTGAACGTACGACGTGTAATGAACGCTGGCCGCAGCCGACTCCTCGTGGTCTGTCTGGTCGTTGCCCTCACCGCCAGCGGTGGTGTCTCGCTCCTCGCCGACCCCGTCGACGCCCAGTCGGGATCGGTGTTCGTCCAACAGGACGCGATCGCCGCCGACGAGATCCGGATCTCGATCGACCTCCAGGAGGACGGGTCGGCCGCCTGGAGCCTCGAATTCTGGCGCGTCCTGGACGATGACGACAGCAGGACGGCCTTCGAGTCGCTCGAAGCCGACATCGCAAACGACTCCGAGGGGTACACCGCGGAGTTCGCCACCCGCATGGAGACCACCGCCGACGCCGCGAGCAACGCGACCGGTCGGGAAATGATCGTTGAGAACGTCACCGTCGCCACCGAACAGCAGTCGCTGGCCCGAGAGTACGGTGTCGTCCGCTACGCCTTCGAGTGGGAGGGCTTCGCCAGAACCGACGGTGAGGAACTATACGCGGGCGATGCGATCGAGCGACTGTATCTCGACGACGGCACACGTCTCCTGATCAGCTGGCCGGAGGGGTACGAACTCCAGTCGGTCGCCCCCGACCCCGACGACCGACGCGAGACCGCCGTGCTCTGGCAGGGCTCGAACACCGAGTTCATCGACGACGAGCCCCGTGTGGTCATTACTCCATCAGGGCTTGGTCTCGGAGCTATCGCGGGGATGCTGGCCGGCTTCGCACTCCTCACGGGCGTTGCTGGCTGGCTCCTCCGCCGACGATCGGCCGACGCCCACCCCACAAAAGAACCGGACGAAACGCCGGATATGCCGCCTGCCACCGTCGACTCGGAAGGCGAAGACTCACAGACCGACCTCGACCCCGACTCCGAAACCGAACAGTCGACGGAGGACGACGATGAGACGGACTCCCAACCCGACGCGTCGCTGTTGAGCAACGAAGAACAGGTCATGCAGCTCCTGGAGGCCAACGGCGGCCGGATGAAACAGCAGACGATCGTCGAGGAACTCGACTGGACCGACGCCAAAACGAGCAAGGTGGTAAGCGGGATGCGCGAGGAGGGAACCATCGAGTCGTTCCGAATCGGTCGAGAAAACGTCCTCACGACACCGGAGGACGATCCACGGGAGCCGAGTCCATGAACGTGACACGACAACCGACAGTTATCGGCAAAACCGACAGACGGAGACGGATCGAAAACGGGAGAAAATCGGCGACAACACCGCCAGTATATAACACGATACGTGACGTACACCGAGTATAATGAGCCGAATTGGGACCATCCTGCTGGCGGTCGCCCTCGTGAGTGCGCTGGTGGCAGTGCCGCTCGGCGTCTCCGCTGCGGCCGCAGAGCAGATCGAAACCAACGAAACCGATCAGGTCGCACCGGGTGAACGACTGGCTGGCGTCGTCGGTATCCAGGAGGCGGCCGTCTCCGGGGATCTCTCGGATCGGCGCTACGAAGCGAGACTCCAACGCGCTGACACCGACGCCGAGCGGGCCGAGATCGTCGCCGACCGCCGCGACGAGATCGACCGCCGACTCGGCGACCACAGAACCGAACTCGCCGAGCTACGGGCGGCCCGCGAGGCAGGCAACATTACCGAAGGCACCTACCGCGCGAGGGTAGCGACACTCGCCGCCGAAAAGGGTAGCACCGAACGAGCAGCCGAGCGGGCCAGCGAGACCGCCCGGCAACTTCCGGCAGATGTGCTCGACACACGCGGCATTAGTGTCGACGAACTCGATCGGCTCCGGGCCAACGCGAGCGACCTCGGCGGCCCGGAAACGGCAGCGATCGCACGCGAGATCGGCGGTCCGAATGCCAGCCGTCCCGTCGACGGGCCGCGACGTGGCGGCCCGGCGGCCGGAAACCATACTAATGGGCCAGCTACCGAAGACCACGCTGGTAGCCCCGCGTCGACCCCTGCACGAACCGCGAACGGCGATGCGGCTGCCGACGAACGACGCGCAGCCAAGTCGGGTGACCGGTCGGTCGGCGGTAGCAGCCAGTCGACCGGCTCCGCTGCCGACGAGGGGCCGAAAGCCAACGACGACCGGCCCAACACAACCGGCGATGCCGAGCAATCGGACACACGCGATCAGAACAGGGAATCCGGCACCACTGACAATGAAAAAAGCCCGTCGACCGACAACGATGGTCCACGCTCAAATAATCAGTAATCAGTAATCAGTATCCCAACGAGCCGCTACTCCACCGACCTGAGTTCTCCTGATTCATCGCCGATATGCACCGCTACTGTTTGTAACTCCGACGCGCAGCGAACTCGAAAAACCGGTCCAGCGTCGCTACGAGTTAGTCGGCCAGTCGGCTCACGTCCGACAGCACGGCGGTCGCCGTCTCGGGACCACCCGCACCACGACCGCTGATGTTGAGCCGCCCGGCGTGGGTCGTCTCCAGCTGGACGATGTTGAGCGTCCCCGTCACCGACAGTGGGCCGTCGGCGGGCACCAAGCGCGGTCCCACACTGACGCCCTCGGGCGTCGATTCGCCGATCAGCCGGATCGTCCGGCCGTCCTCGGCGGCCAGATCGAGGGCTGTCCCCGGAATATCTGTGATTCCGTCGACCGCCGCGTCTTCGAGGGTGAACTCCTGGTCACCATCGGCCAGGACGTTCGAGAGGATGACGAACTTGAGGGCGGCGTCGATCCCCTCCACGTCGAAGGTGGGATCGGCCTCGGCGACGCCGAGATCCTGAGCCTCCGCCAGGACGTGCTCGTAATCAAGTCCTTCGGCGGCCATCCGCGAGAGGATGAAGTTCGCCGTCCCGTTGAGGACGCCCCGGGCGGCGGTGATGTGGGTCGGCCCGAAGTCCTCGATCGTCGAGAGGATCGGAATCGCCCCGCCGACGGTGGCCTCGAATCGGATTTTCCCCTCGCTGTCGGCCTCAAGTTCCCGGAGTTCGCCGTAGCGTTCGGCGACCGGGCCCTTGTTGGCAAGCACGACGTGTTTGTCGCGTTCGAGGCCCCGCTTGACGTGCGAGAATCCGGGTTCGGCATCGCCGAGCGTCGTCGGTGTGGCCTCGACTAATACGTCGTAGGCAGCGGCTAACGCGTCGTCGGGGTCGTCGTCACCGACCACGCCCTCGTCGGATTTGCGCTGCAAGACTGCCTCGGCGTCGACGCCGTCGGGGTCGACGACTGCCGACGAGGAGTCCGCGACCGCGGTGACGGTGTGGCCGTACTCCTCGGCGAGTTCGACGACCGACCGGCCGACAGCACCGGCACCGAGGACGGCGAGTCGCGCGCCGCTCATTGGCTTGCCTCCGTGAGGGGTTGGATAACCTGGAGCTCCTTGTCCGCGGCGATCTCCTGGAGCTTCGCCAGCACATCACCGTTGGTGCCCGACCGCGTCTTGAGTCGGAGCCGCGCGCTCGACGTCTCGTCGCGGCCACGCGGAGCCGACAAGGAGAGATCGGTCAGCGAGGCGTTGGCGCAGGATTCGATCTGTTTGAGCGTATCCGAGAGGTCGGTGTCGACCAGATGGCCGACGAGAATAACCACGAGCTCCTCGTCGTAGCGCTCGGAGCCCGCCTGAATGACGTTGACACCGGCCTCGCGGAGCGATTCGACGATGTTCTCGAAGCGCGTGGGCGCACACGAGATGTCGACCTCGACCGGAATGTGGCCGCGCGGGGTGAGGTTCCCACGTTCGTGATAGATCGAAAGCAGGTTCCCACCGGACTCCGAGATCGGCTCTAGGGCGCGGAGCAGCTCGCCCGGCTCGTCGACGAGTTCCAAGCGAACAGTGTGGGTCTGGACTTCGCCACCGGTATCGCTCATCGCGCCACCCTCAGAGCCGCAGACCGGGAGGTCCGTGTTGTGTCCGACCGACAGCGGATTCTCTGTCGTGCGATGCTGACCCGTCGGACTGCGGCTGACGTTCCCGTCCGCATATACATCAACCGTGTTTTTTCAGCAGGTATAAGACTTCATCGAAGCCTCGCCTTGCCAGTGATCGTCGAGTCGGAGAGAAACCGGGAGATCAACCGCAGAAAACACTGCCTACCAACCGGTAGCCACTGACTAAAGCGAGTCAGGCCGGAGTGACTGCATCCGGCCAGTAGATCGACTTAGATGTAGTCGACGCTCGGCGGCAGTTCGAGCTTCATCCCCTTGCGCTCTCGGATCTCCATGATCTGATCGGGTTGGAGGTTGTCGGCCATCACGCGGAACCCTGCGTTCTCGGTGTTCCACGAGGCACGGCCCTCGGTGGCCGAGCGGATGTCCGAGGAGAAGCCGATCATCTCTTCGACGGGGGCGATCCCCTCGATCACCATGAGGTCGCCCTCCTGGTACATATCGTCGACGCGGCCACGTCGACCCTGAATCTCGCCGGAGGCGTTGCCCATGTACTCCGAGGGCACGTCGATACGAACGTCCTGGATCGGTTCGAGGAGTCGGATCTCGGCGTCGATCAGCGAGCGGTGGACCGCATCCCGCGTTGCGGGAATGACCTGGGCCGGACCACGATGGATCGTGTCCTCGTGGAGTTTGGCGTCGTGGAGTCGGAACAGGGCACCCTGAACCGGCTCGGCAGCCAGCGGGCCGTCTTCGAGGGCGTCTTCGAGCCCCTCGATAACAAGTTCCATCGTCTCGTTGAGGTGCTGGATACCCTTCGTCTCGTCGAGCAGGATGTTCGTCTTGAACATGTGCTCGACGTTCTGCGAATCGTCTTTGTCCATGCCTGCCTCCTGGAGGGCCTCACGGCGCTCCAGTTCGGGCATGTCCATCGACGCCTCGCCGAGCTTGATCGTGTCGACGATGTCCTGTGTGAGGGGTTCGGCGGTGATGTAGAACTTGTTGTGGTTGTTCGGCGAGACGCCCTCGACTTCGCGGGATTCGCCCTGCGGCTGCTCCCGGAAGACGACGATCGGTTCGCCGGTGTGGACGTCGATGCCCTGATTGTCGCGGATACGGTGGGTGATGACTTCGAGGTGGAGCTCGCCCTGGCCGCTGATCAGGTGTTCGCCAGTGTCTTCGTTGATCTCCACGCGGATGGTGGGGTCTTCTTTGGCGACCTGCTGGAGCGTCTTGATGAGCTTCGGCAGGTCGTCCATCGATTTCGCCTCGACGGATTTCGTGATGACCGGCTCCGAGATGTGTTCGATCGACTCGAACGGCGTCATCTCGATAGAGGAGACAGTCGAACCCGCAATCGCGTCCTTCAGGCCGGTGACCGCGGCGATGTTGCCTGCTGGTACCATATCGACTTCCTCCCGTTCGCCACCCATGAAGATCCCGACTGACTGGATGCGGTTGGTGCCCGCTGTGCCGGAGACATAGAGGTTCTGGCCCTTTTCGATGGTGCCGGAGAACAGTCGCCCCGTGGCGATCTCCCCGGCGTGTGGGTCCATCGAGATGTCGGTCGACATGAAGACGACCTCGCCCTCGTCGTCGACGAGACGCATGGTTTCTGCGAGTTCCGACTCGGCGTCGCCACGCCAGACAGTCGGGATACGACGCGGCTGGGCGTCGACGGGGTTCGGGAAGTGCTCGGCGACCATATCGAGGACGACGTTCGACAGCGGCGTCCGCTCTTGGAGCTCCTCGCGGCCCTCCTCGCCGCTGCGTTCGAGCTCCATGATGTCGCCAAAGTCGATGCCGGTTCGCTGCATCGACGGCATCGAGACGCCCCACTTGTAGAGGGCCGACCCGAAGCCGACGGTGCCGTCTTCGACCGAGACGGTCCAGTCGTAATCCTTCTCCTCGGTCATCCCGCGGATCAGGTCGTTGACGTCGCTGATGACATCAAGGAGGCGCTGCTGCATCTCCTCGGGACCCTCCTGGAGCTCGTTGATGAGGCGGTCGACCTTGTTGATGAACAGTGCCGGTTTGACACCCTCGCGGAGTGCCTGCCGGAGGACGGTCTCGGTCTGGGGCATTGCGCCCTCGACTGCGTCGACGACCACCAGCGCGCCGTCGACGGCGCGCATGGCTCGGGTCACGTCGCCACCGAAGTCGACGTGGCCCGGGGTGTCGATGAGGTTGATGAGGTGGTTGGTGTCCTCGTACTCGTGGGTCATCGAAACGTTTGCCGCGTCGATGGTGATCCCACGTTCCTGTTCGTCCTCTTTGGTGTCCATCGCGAGCTGCTGTCCGGCGGTCTCGTTGGAGATCATGCCAGCACCAGCAAGGAGGTTGTCAGAAAGCGTCGTTTTACCGTGGTCGACGTGAGCGGCGATAGCGATGTTCCGGATGTTCTCCGGGTTGTCCATCAGCCGTTCACATTCTTGAACGATCTTTTTTCGTCGGCCCATTATACAGGGTGCTACCAGCAGGAGGGTCAAAAGGGTAGTGTTTCGCCCTGCAAGCGTTCCCCCGACTCCGACCGCAACGCGCCGAAAAACCGAGCTCTCAGTGTGAAACAGTATACCACACCACGCGTTCGTCATCGAGCGACGACCGACCCCGGATTGGGCCGCTACTCGATCGTCTCTTCGGTCGGGATCGCGGCTTCGAGCTCCGGGATCTGGATCGGTCTCGCGTGGGAGATGATCATCGTATCGTAAGACCGGTCCGAAGAGACCGATGAGCCAACGCTGAGTGAGCTGGCGATCCGCCCGGCGTTTTTGCTGCCGACGAAAACGATACTCGCGTCGTTGTCCCGAGCGAACTTGCGGATCTTGTTTGCGATCGTGCCCGACGGGGAGCTCCGGCCGACCGAAATGTGGTGGAACTCGGCATCGGGGGCGACCTCGGCGACCGACTCCCGTAGCCCCTCGACGACCGCCTCGCCATCGAACGGTTGGTTCGGTTCGATCCAGCCGTGCTCACGGGCGTAGGATGTGTTGTTTCTCGGCACGACCGACACCGCGACCACGGGCTGATCGAACACCGTTTCGAACTGTGCAGCCCGGACAAGCGCCGTCTTCGAGAGTTCACTGCCATCGAAGGGAACGACTAGTGTCATTAGTAGATGAATACCGGCCGGGAATCAATAGCGTTTGGTATGGGTGTGTTTAGTTAGCGCCGCTGTCGTCGGCCGACTCCGGCTCTTCGCAGGCATCCAGGAAGCCGTGATACGGACAGACGTACTCGTCGCGGATGAGATTCTCGTCGACGACGGTCAAGCCGAGGGAGTCTAGCTCTTCAGTAATGCGGTTGAGGTCGTCGTGGTCGGTTCCAATGGCGTTGACGTACACGTTCCGTTCGCCGGTCATGACCTCGCGGACCGCAGTCACGCCGTGGATCTCGCGGGCCCGATCGGCGAGGCTGTCCCGCTCTGGAATGGGTGCGGTACAGATGATCTTCGTGTGCAGCGGGTAGCCCGCCAGATCGTAATCGATGTCGAGATGGTAGCCCCGGATGATGCCGCGTTCTTCGAGTCGGTTGAGGCGTGTCCGAACCGTACTCGACGAGAGATCGAGCTTGGCGGCAATATCGCTGGAGGAGGTCCCCCGGGCGTCCTGTTGGAGGTAGTAGAGAATCCCCCGATCGATGTCGTCTAACTCCCCGTTTTTCATCGCTACTATACCGTGGCGTCCGGCGGACCTATCAGTCTTATGTACGGACCCCCGTGCTGCGGCTGTCGAGGCAGAAGCGGTATATACACCTATATCACCCTATTAATAACAGTAGTCTATATATGCCGGGGTGATTTTGACAGATCGTCAATTCAATCGTCCGGTTTATGTTTCTCCGTCATATAGAAGCCGACAACGAACCCGTCACTACGCTATCTCATATGAAAGAACTCGAACGCGACCTCGGGCTTCCATCGGTGCTTGCGATCAGTATCGGCGCGATGATCGGTAGCGGCATCTTCATCCTTCCGGCGCTAGCGCTCGAAATCGCCGGTCCAGCGGTAATTGTCGCCTATCTGCTAGCCGGGGTGCTCGTGGTGCCAGCGGCGCTCTCGAAATCCGAGATGGCGACCGCGATGCCGGAGGCTGGCGGCACCTACATCTACATCGAACGCGGGATGGGACCGATGCTCGGGACGATCGCTGGCGTCGGCACCTGGTTCTCACTATCTTTTAAAGGTGCGCTCGCGCTCGTCGGCGGCGTTCCCTACCTGCTGTTGCTGTTCGATCTCCCGCTGAAACCGGTCGCACTTGGGCTTGCAGCGGTGCTTATTCTCGTGAACATCCTCGGAGCCAAACAGACCGGTCGGCTCCAGTTGGTCATCGTCGTCGTGATGCTGGCGGCGCTGGGTTGGTTCGCTGCTGGCAGTGCGCCCAGTGTGCAGTCGGCGAACTACGCGAACTTCTTCGGTGATGGTGTCGGCGGCCTGCTGGCGGCGACTGGCCTCGTGTTCGTCTCGTATGCGGGTGTGACCAAGGTCGCCAGTGTCGCCGAAGAGGTCGAAGACCCCGGCCGGAACATCCCGCTGGGGATTCTCGGCTCGCTGGCGTTTACCACCGTGCTCTATGTCGCAATCGTGGCGGTGTTGGTCGGCGTCACCGATCCAGGAAGCGTCGCTGGCTCGTTGACGCCGGTCGCCGTTGCGGCTGAACAGACGCTCGGAGAACTCGGCGTTATTATAGTAATTATTGCGGCGATTCTCGCGTTGATTTCGACCGCGAACGCCGGCATCCTCTCGTCGTCTCGCTACCCCTTTGCGATGAGCCGGGACCAACTCGCCCCGCCGACGTTTTCGACGGTCAGCGACCGGTTCGGCACCCCTGTCACCTCGATCACGCTGACAGGGGCTGTACTGTTGGTGCTGATCGCGTTCGTTCCGATCCTCGACATTGCGAAGCTCGCCAGCGCGTTCCAGATCCTCGTTTTCGCGCTGATCAACGTCGCGCTGATCGCCTTCCGCGAGGGGACAATGGAGTACGAGCCGGAGTTTACCTCGCCGCTGTATCCGTGGATGCAGATCTTCGGCGCGATCACCGGTGGGCTGCTGCTCACACAGATGGGGATGGTCGCGCTACTCGGCGCGGTTGCCATCACGGTCGGGAGCATCATCTGGTATTTCCTCTACGTCAAACCCCGCGTCAGTCGGGAGGGGGCCGCCAGCGATGCGATCCGCCGACAGGTCGGACAGAACGCCCTCTCGGATGTCGACGCCGCGCCGGGCGACGGCACCCAGGAGGTACTGGTCGCCCTGACCAAGGAGATCGACGCCGACCGCGAGCGGTCGCTGATCCGACTGGCCGCCGACATCGTCCGTCCCGAAGACGGGCGGGTGGTCGTCGTCCGGTTCCAGGAGATCCCAGATCAGGCCCCGCTGACCGAATCGGCGACCGTCCAGTCGTCGTCGGATCGCTCCTTCGAAACCCGAATCGAGGCGCTGGCCGACGACTGCGGGGTCGACATCGAGGCCGACGAGATCGTGAGCCACGATACCAAACACGCGATCGTCAACTTCGCCGACAACCGCGGCGTCGACACGATCCTCGCCGAACACGAACCCCTCCGGCTCCGCTCGCGGGTCGTCGGCGACCCCATCGACTGGGTCGTCCGCCACGCGCCCTGTGACGTACTGTTGGTCGACAACCTCGGCTACGACGAGCCCAAACGGGTCGTGCTCTCGGGTGATGGCGGCCCTTACGCGCCGCTGGCGGTCAGCGTCGGCGAGGCTGTCGCCGCCGCCAACGACGGGTCGGTGTCGCTGTGGTATCCGGCTGAGGGCGGTCACACCGACCAACAACAACAGCGCGTCGACGACTACCAGGCGGAGCTCTCGGCGCTGTTGTCAGTGCCGGTGGCGGCCGAACCGATGCGAACCGACGGCGGCCAGCTCCAGCAGCCCAACCTACTCGTCCGGCGTGGCTCCGACCACCGACTCCGCAGCGTGGTCATCGACGAGCGACCGACGATACCCACGCCCGGCTGTACGACCGTCACTGTCTACCCTCACGAGTCGCGCCGCCCGTCGTTCCGCCGCCGCCTCCTCGAACGGTTCGTGTTCTAGCCGCTGGCCGCGAAACACCCATATAGCTGCCCGCCTTTGGTAACAGTACGCATGGATGTTCGAGTGCAGGGGACCGTCGCCCCGGACCCGTTTTTGAGTGCGGCCGCGCTCTTAGAGACCGAGTATACGCTTTCTCGGCCGGTCGACGTACAGATCCGCGAGAACCCCGACGAGCGAACGTGGGCGGCCCACTACGACGACCGCCACGTGCTCAACATCTCCCGACAGGCCGCCACCAGCGTGATGGCCCGCGAACTCGCCCTCCATGAGTTCGCCCATATGGCCCGTTACGAACAGCATCACGCCTCCCACATCCAGTCGACCGAGGAGGCGCTGTTTCTCGCACTGGCTGGCAAATCCGTCGAGCGCCGGAAGCTCTCTCATTGCTACCAGATCGCCAACCACATGAAGGATATCTACGCCGACGACATCACCCTGGATCTGGCTCCGGCCACCAAACTGATCGATTTTTTCGCGGCCAAACTCGCCGACGCGCTGGCCGACCGCCCAAGCGAGGACGGCCGCCCGGACTCCCGGCTCGAAACGCCGGGGGCCGACCCCGAGATCACGGCGGTCAACGCCGCTTTCGCCCTCGGGCTCGTCGAACGACACGGGCTGGTCGACAGCGGCCACCGGCTGTACGATCTCGCGGCGGCGGCGGCCGCCGACGCACCGGCAGTCGACCTCTCGGAATTCAAAACCCGATTTAAATCCCTCGGCAGCGACCCTTCCGAAAGCGAGTACCGCAAGACGCTGGTCGACGTGACCAGAGCCTACGCGACCGCCGAGTAGGAAAGAACTCACCAAACGGAAGGACTTTTCACGGTGAGTGGTACCCGACGGTATGGGGAAGGTAAAACGGCGGGCTATCGGCTACGTTCTCGGGATCGCAGCCATTGTGCTGGTTTCGGCGGTCGCCTACGACTACGGAATGCGGACCTACGAATCACCTTACCCCCACTCGTTTTTACACTCGATACAGGTCGTCGTCGAGACGTTCACTGCGACCGGCTACGGCTCGGATTCGCCGTGGGCGAGTCCACAAATGAACGTGCTGGTCACGCTGCTGGATATTACGGGTGTCGCGCTGTTTTTCGTCGCCCTTCCGGCGGTGTTTCTGCCGGTGTTTCAAGAGATGCTTTCGACCTCCGTCCCGACGACCGTCGAGGAGGACCTCTCGGACCACGTGATCGTCTGTACCTTTTCGTCGCGTGCGGAGACGCTCATCTCGGAGCTAGAGGCCGACGGCGTCGACTACGTGTTGATGGAGGCTGATAGTGATCGAGCCGACGAGCTGTACAAAACGGGGTATCCGATCGTTCACGCCGACCCGGAGTTGGTCGAAGGACTCAAACAGGTCAACATCGGCACCGCACGGGCGCTCGTCGCCGACGTTTCGGACCGCGTCGACGCGAGTATCGTCTTAGCGGCCAGGGAGGCCAACGGCGACGTGCAGGTCGTCAGCGTGGTCGAAGACCCCGACCGTGAACGCTACCACCGGCTTGCGGGAGCCGACACCGTGTTGTCGCCCCGAACGATCCTCGGCGAGAGCCTCGCGGGGAAGCTCACCACGGCAGTTCGGGCCGACTTCGAGGACGCGATTTCGATCGGCGAGGACTTCGCCATCGCAGAGATTCCGATCGACGGCGACTGCGAGCTGGCGGGGACGACCCTCGCCGAGAGCGCGATCCATGAGCGATACGGGGTGACGATCGTTGGCTCGTGGGTCCACGGCGATTTCGAGATGCCGCCCGACCCGGAGTTGATCCTCGACAGCGGCACCTACCTGATCGTCACCGGTCGGGAGCCGCAGCTCCAGGAGCTCGAACGCGAGGCGACCTCGGCAGTCCGCCGGTTCAGCCACGGGAAGACGGTCGTCGTCGGGTACGGTGAGGTCGGTGGGATCGTCGCCAGCCGGCTCGACGAGTTTGACCTTCCCTACACGGTGGTCGACGAGGTCGACCGCGAGGGCGTCGATATCGTTGGCGACGGCACCGACCCCGACGTGTTGCGGGCAGCGGGCATCGAAGACGCCCGCTCGGTCGTGTTGGCACTGCCGGACGACACGGCCACCGAGTTCGCGACGCTCGTCATCCAGGATCTGAACCCAGAGGCCGAGATCGTCGCCCGCGCTGAGACCGCCGGGGCTATTCAAAAGACCTACCGCGCGGGCGCAGAATACGTGCTCTCGCTTTCGACCGTCAGCGGGCGGGCGATCGCCTCGGAGGTCCTGGATACCGAGAAGATCCTCTCGATGGATACCCAAATCGAGTGCGTCCAAACGACTGCAGCAGGGCTCATCGACGAAACCCTTGCGGGGGCTCGCGTTCGGGAGCGCACAGGTTCGACAGTCGTCGCTGTCGAACGTGACGACGAACTACTCACTGATCTCGGCCCCGACTTCCGCTTCCAGCACGGCGACGAACTGGTCGTCGTCGGCACTGACGAAGATACCAACCGCTTTATCGAACGGTTTGGGTGACGCAAAAACGGGACGGCGACAACTCAGCTCATAAAGAGCCGCCGGTCGGCTCGTTCGTGGCTCATTCCCATCACGTCGGCCAGCGGCGCGAACGAACACATCGCCCGGAGGTCGGCGTCATGGTAGCGGTCACAGACGGCCTCGATGGTCGGAAACAGCGCCGACAGCTCCGACTGGATGTCGGTGTGACCGAACCGGCCAAGCCGTTGGGCAGCGCCTAACAGCCCAGCCACTGTGGAGTAGGCACTGACTAACGCCGCCTCTCGGCAGCCGATGCCGGCGCGTTGAGCCACAATCCCGAGGGCAACCGGATAGTGGCCAGCCGTCCGGCCCTCGTCTGCGGCCGTTCGGTAGTCGGCGACGATGCCGTCGATCTCGACTGTAGCGAACGGGCCGTCGTCGGTCTCGGCGAGCAGATCCAGGAGCTTCCCACCAGCCTTTTCGGAGCTTTCGCGGAACTCGGCGGGGAGCGTCGCGGCCCCGAGCCGTTCGTCGGCCGCCAAGACCCCATCGAGATCACCGGCGGCTGCGGCGCGGTGGGCGTGGCCGAGGGCGACTGTTTCCGCGGGGCCGATCACACCCTGCAGATAGCCCTCGATGAGCTCGCCCAACTCCGCGCTGGTCTCGATATACCCCTCGTTGATGTACTGTTCGACGCCGTAAGAGGCCGTATACGTTCCCACGGGAAGCATCGAATCCGAGAGCCGCAACGCCGTCAGGAACGCCCCAGAGTCAGTCATGGCTGTGACCCCCATCGTGGTCGTGGCTGTGATCGTGATCCGACCCGTGGCTGTGGTCATGGTCAGACCCATGGCTGTGATCGTGATCCGACCCGTGACCATGGTCAGTCGACGCCTCGTCGACGAACCGGTCGGCGTCGACGGTTTCGTACCACGTCTCGGCGTTGGACGGGAGATACGGTCCGAGAACGTCTTCGATGATTGCCTTGTCGGCTGCGACTGGGATATAAACGGTTCCGTCGTCGACGGCGATATCCCAGTGTTGGTTGCCGATTCGGTGGCCGAGTTCGACCGTCGCCATCAGTATCGGCTCGGTTGGCTCCGGGAGGTCGATCACGAACGCCTCGCGGGCTTCGAACTCGACGACGACTGCAAAATCGTCCTCGACGACGAGGACATCGCCAACCGACAGTTCCGGCTGGTCGACGAGCACGCCGAGATCGGTCCCGGCGTCGGTCTCGACGCGGAGCCGGGATTTCCGGCGCTCTGTATCGTCGAGGACGACCCGTTCGAGAGTACCGCCGGCCTCGTGGGCCTTGACCGTCTCGGCGAGTTCAGGGTCGTCGAAACGGTTTCCGACGAGACCGTCGACGCGTTTCATCGCTCGTCACCTCCAATTGGCGCGCCAACGCCGAGCAGCGTCTGTCGGCTCTCGTCCCACGCCGCCTCGACTGCCGTCGTCACGTCGGCGCTCCGGTCGCCGAGCACCCGAACAGTGAGACCGGCGTCATCTTTTAACAGTGACGTGCCGCCGTGAACGTCGGGCAGATCGTCCAGTCGGTGGTGAATCGCCTCGGCGAGGTCGTCGAGTTCCTCGGAGTCCGGTGCGAAGACGTAGAGCGTCCCGATGACGCCGAACTCGCCGACAGTTGCTGGATCGCGTGGGTCTCGTTCGTCGGGCCGGAGGTCGACCGCGTCCGCACAGACCAGCGACTCTGCGACCGAGGCCTCCAGGCGACTGTGGAAATGATCGAAACTGAACGGCTCGTGGTCCGAGAGGCCGTTCGGCACGAACACGTCGCCGACGATCACCGTCGCGTCGTCGGCCATCTCGACTGATGTTGTCTGGAGACACCGGGCGTTCTCGTTGAGGATTGTCGGCCCCGGGATGTATTCGAGGAACGCCCCCGACTCGGCGACCAGTGTGGCGTCCAGATGGGCGTAGCTGGCCTTCATGCTCTGGACCTTCGTGGCACTTTGCGTCGTCACGTGCGCGCGCGATCCCGGACGAGCCTCGACCGAGAGCGTGTGCCGGTCGCCCTGGGTGACCGCGCCGGTCGGGTCCTGGAGACAGATCGTCGTCAGTCCGGGTGCCGGATCGGAGTCGAGCGTCCCCGTCAGATGGTACGGCACCTTCACGTAGTCCGACAGCAGCCGGGTCGGATTGTCGCCCTCCCGGCCCACCACCAGCTCGGCGACCCCGTTTTTGCCGTGGCCGAACGCCGGGGACTGCGGCAGGTGTTGCTCGCCGTACTCCTGGAAGGCGGGCGGGACGGCGACCGAGTCGGTGTTCGTGCTCACGCGAACAGAACGCTCCGTTCGATGGCCTCGACGACCTCGTCGATCCCTTCTTCGGCCTTGCAGTCGGTGAACAGGGTCGGCTCCTCGCCGCGGACTGCGTTGGAATCGCGCTCCATCAGTTCGAGATCGGCGTCGACGTAGGGTGCGAGATCCGTTTTGTTGATGACGAGCAGGTCCGCCTGCGTGACACCGGGGCCGCGTTTGGCGGGGATGTCGTCGCCCTCGGCGACCGAGATGACGAACATAAAGAAGTCCGCCAGCTCGGGATTGAACGTCGCCGCGAGGTTGTCGCCACCGGACTCGATGAGGACGACATCCAACTCGGGGTGGGCCTCGGTGAACTCGTCGATCTTGGCGAGGTTCATCGAGGGGTCCTCTCTGATTCCTGTGTGTGGACAGGCCCCGGTTTCGACACCGGCGACGAGATCCTCAGGCAGTCGTCCCGCGAAGGACTCCTGGAGCTGTTCGGCGTCCGCCTGGGTCATGATATCGTTGGCGATCACGCCCACGTTGTAGCCCGCATCGTCCAGCCGCGGGACGAGTTGTTTGACCATCGCCGTCTTCCCTGAGCCGACCGGCCCGCCGAGACCGACCTTTGCGACGTCTCTGTACCCCATCAGTCGAGTTGCTCCTCGGTGTCGGCCCGGATCGGCTCGTGAACCGTCACGAGTTTCGTGCCGTCCGGGAACGTCGGTTCGACCTGTACCATGTTGACCATCTCGGGGACACCCTCCATGACATCTTCGCGGGAGAGCAGACTCGTCGCCTCCTTGCGGATCTCGGCGACGCTCTCGCCCTCGCGGGCGCGTTCGCAGACCCAATCGGAGATGTAGGCAACTGTCTCGGGATGATTGAGTTCGATACCGCGGTCCTTCCGCCGTCTGGCCAGCTCGGCGGCCATGAAGATGGTGAGTCGTTCGTTATCCTTGGGTGAGAGTTTCATAGCGTGTACCTCTGTGCAAGTGGCAGCTCCTCGGCCGGTTCACAGGTGACGTGTTCGCCGTCGACCTCGACCTCGAACGTCTGGGCGTCGATCTCGATGTTCTCCGGCGAGTAGTCGTTGTGCAGCATATCCGACTTGCCCACGTCACGGGTGCCCTCGACGGGCCGCACGGTCGAGTCGAGATCCAGTTCCTCGCCGATGCCATTCTCGTAGGCGGCCTGACTGACGAAAGTCGTGCTGAGTGCGTTTTTCGCCTTGCCGACCGCGCCTTCCCGGGAGCGCTGCATCACGGGCTCGCAGGTCATTAACGATCCATTTGCCTCGCCCATCTCGCTGTGGACCGGGAAGCCGCCCTTGATGACGGTTTTCGGTTTAATTCCGAAGAACGCCGGCTCCCAGAGGGCGATGTCGGCCATCTTGCCGGTCTCCAGCGAGCCGATGTACTGGTCGATCCCTGCGACCTTCGCGGGGTTGAGCGTGTATTTGGCGACGTAGCGCTGAATCCGAGAATTGTCCGCACCGGTGCCCTCGTCGGCCGGAAGCGGCCCGCGCTGAGCCTTCATCTTGTGGGCGGTCTGCCACGTCCGGCAGATCACTTCGGCCATCCGCCCCATCGCTTGGGAGTCGGAGGTCATCATGCTGATCGCACCCATGTCGTGGAGCACGTCCTCGGCGGCGATGGTCTCCGAGCGAATCCGTGATTCGGCGAACGCAACGTCCTCCGGCACGTCCGGATTGAGGTGGTGACAGACCATCACCATATCGAGGTGTTCGTCGAACGTGTTCGTGGTGTAGGGCATCGAGGGGTTGGTCGACGACGGCAGCATATGCTCGTAGCCGATCAGTTCGAGCACGTCGGGGGCGTGGCCCCCGCCAGCGCCCTCGATGTGGAAGGTGTGGATGGTCCGGCCGTCGATGGCGTCGAAGGTGTCCTCGACGAACCCGGATTCGTTGAGGGTGTCGGTGTGGATACAGACTTGGACGTCCTCCTCGTCGGCCACCGTGAGTGCAGTGTCGATGACTGCAGGCGTCGAACCCCAGTCCTCGTGGAGTTTGAGTCCACAGGCACCCGCGTCGATCTGTTCGTGGATCGATTCGGGTTGGCTGCTGTTGCCCTTCGCGTAGAAGCCGACGTTCATCGGGTACTCCTCGGCCGCTTGGAGGAAGCGTTTGATGTTCTCGGGGCCGGGCGTACAGGTGGTTGCCCCGCCGCCGTAGCCGCCGCCGAACATCGTCGTCACGCCGCTGGCTAAGGCGTGTTCGAACAGTTCCTTGCTGTTGAAGTGGACGTGAATGTCGAACGCGCCGGGCGTTGCAATGAGGCCGTCTGCTGGGACCGCATCGGTGCTCGCGCCGATGATGAGGTTCTCGTCGACGCCGTCCATCGTATCGGGGTTGCCGGCTTTTCCGAAGCCGGCGACTTCGCCGTTCCGAACGCCGAGGTCGCCCTTCTGGACGCCGAGGACGGGGTCGATGAGGACGACGTTCGTGTAGACGTAGTCGAGCGCTCCCTCTGCCTGTGTGGTCCCCGGCTGCATTCCCATCCCGTCGCGCATCGTTTTGCCGCCGCCGAAGACCGCCTCGTCGCCGTAGGTCGTGTGGTCGTGTTCGATCTCGGCCAAGAGGTTGGTGTCGCCGAGTCGAACCCGGTCGCCCTCGGTCGCCCCGAAGAGGCTCGTGTAGTTCTCCCGGGAGAGTTTGCGGCTCATTCTTCGGCCTCCATATAGCCCGCCTCGCGGGCGCGTTCAATGGCTGCCTGTTTTACTGCCTCGTCGTCAAGTGGCCCCTCGACGAGGCCGCCCATCCCCTTCATGATTCGGTTGCCGCCGAAGGCCACGAGGTCGACGTCCTCCTCACACCCCGGCTCGAACCGGATCGCCGTCCCCGCGGGGATATCGAGCCGCATCCCATAGGCCGTCTCGCGGTCGAAGTCGAGCGCCGGATTACACTCGAAGAAATGGAAGTGTGACCCGACCTGCGAGGGTCGATCGCCAGTGTTCTCGACGGTGACCGTGGCTGTCTCGCGATCAGCATTGATCTCGACCGGCTCGTCTGCAAGCAGCAACTCGCCCGGCACGAGGTCACTCATCGGCACTGACCCCCCGAGAAACCGATTCAGACGGTTGTCTTACGGACATCAACATAACGACTCAATTATCGAACAAACTGGATAAAAGACTTTCTCTTAGTGTAATAACGCCTGTTCTTGTCGGATGGTGTGAGATGTATTAGTATTTTTTAGGTGGAAACTGAGCACATAGACTATTTATTGCTGGTATGTGTGTCGTAGTTGAACCTTCGTTTGATTTTAGCAACACACAGACCAGTGTGTCCAGTTGATCGCCGACGTTCTGTCTGATCGTTCGGTAAATGTCCGTAGTCCTTGCGAGGCAACCTAAAAAGAGTGGCCGGCATCACTACCGCAACGACGGAGTTGGGAACGAATTCTACGACCCGGAGTCAGGCGACGAACGTCGGGACGATCCCGGCGAGCATATTGAGAGCGAACCCGAGGACGAACACGGAGGCGACGACCTGGGAGATCGCATGGACGCGGTCGCCCTGTGCCTTCGAGAACTCAAACAGCGAGCCAGCGCCGCCGCCGATCAGGGCCATCGTGGCGATAATCGACAGCGCGTAGGCGGCGACGACGCCGATCATAAGTGGCGGGCCGCTCTCGCTCATGGCGACCGAAATGAACGCGATCATCGAGACGGGCGGCGAGAGCGTAAAGAGAGCTCCGACGGTCCCGATCTTGAGATATTCGACCGTCGTATGTTCGTGGCCGTGGTCGCCGTGGGCCTCGGTCGACGGACGAAGCGATGCCGGGAGGTGGAGATGGTAGTGGGCGTGCAGGTCGGTGCCGTGGTCGTGTTCGTGTCTGTGCAGGAGCTTTCGCGTGCCCGTAATCCCGAGATACAGGCTCAGAAGCGAGAGGACGAGCCCGACAAACAGGAGCCCCACCTGCTCGTAGACGGCCGGGAACGATGTCGTCCCGAACACCAGATACGCGAAGACGATCCAGGAGACGACAAGCAGTGTGTGGCCGGTCGCGAAACAGCCACCGACGAGTGCCGAGAGCTTCGGATCCCCCGCTTCGTGTGTCAGTGCGGTAATCCCGGCGACGTGGTCCGGCTCGATTCCGTGGGTGATGCCGAGCACGCCCGCCGTCAACAGATGACCGACGCCGACGGTCACCCCTGCTTCGAGGCCGATCTCGCTCAGCAACTCAAACATCCGCATCGCCCCGAATTTCGCGTACGCCTGTTTTGTTTTCCGGGATAGTTCTGCGCGATTGAATCATTTACCTGGTCGTTGATTTGAGGATATGCTATTACTACTTGATGTTTACGTAATATCTGCCATCCAGACTGCGTGGTCTCGTCGACCGCGACCTGTCGGCTGACTATTTGTATACTCAAACACGATTATAATTGAAAACCTGGCAGTTGTCTTGGGTGTTTGCAAAGTAAGCGAGAAACTGTGCGTGTGTTCAGCAACATGCGAAGAGATAGTCAGAAATACGCCACATACTAAATATATAAGGGTATTTCAATACCTGTTACTCATCTCCAGAATATATTTTGTTGTATAATCCCGACTGAAAACATTTATATATAGATGTCATCTCCACCGTTCTGTCGAACATGAGTAGACAAACGATGTCAAAACAGACTGATCAAGCCGAATATGCACACAATTTTGCCGATACTATTGGTGATCGTCAATGAGGTCTGATCGCGTCTCTCGCCGCTCGGTACTGGCCGCGGCTGGGACCGGACTCGGTATGTCGGTTGCCGGCTGTTCGGGCAGTGGTGGCGGCGGTGACAGTGGCGGTCCAACGGTCGGTATCCTGGAGGACCGTTCGGGGAACTTCCAGCTCAACGGGACTTCGAAGTGGCAGGCCACGCGGCTGGCAATCGAGGAGATCAACGAGAACGGCGGGCTCCTCGGCGAACAGATCGAGATCGTCGACCCCGATCCCCAGTCCGACAACTCCCGCTACCAGGAACTCACCGAGAAACTGATCTTGCAGGATCAGGTCGATGCGCTGTGGGCTGGCTACTCCTCGGCGACACGCGAGGCGATCCGACCGATCATCAACGAAAACGAGCAGCTGTACTTCTACACCACCCAGTACGAAGGCGGTGTCTGCGACAACACCATTTTCCCGGTTGGCTCGACTGCTCGCCAGCAGCTGGGGATCGTCACCCCCTACTTGGCCGACGAGTTCGGCGACGACATCTACATCATCGCCGCCGACTACAACTTCGGCCAGCTGTCGGGCGACTGGGTGAACGTCCTCGCCCAGGAAAACGGCTACAACATCGTCGGCGAGGAGTACATTCCACTTTCGGAGACTGACTTCTCGTCGGTCATCAACCGAATTCAAGAGGAGGACCCCGACTTCATCATGTCGATGCTCGTCGGCGCGAACCACGAGAACTTCTACGACCAGCGGGCCACCAACGGGATGGAAGACATTCCGATCGGGACCTCAACCACGCTGGCGCAGGGTCACGAACACATCCGCTACGATCCGCCGGCGCTCACCAACGTCTACGCGGGCGTCAGCTACATGGAAGAACTCGGCGACATGCGAGAGGGCGGCACCTTCGTCGAGGACTTCTACGACCGGTGGCCGGACGCCAGCTACCTCAATCAGGAAGCCCAGAACAACTACTTCTCGGTGTACCTGTGGGCCGAGGCCGTCGAAGAGGCCGGCACCTTCGACCAACAGGAGGTCATCGACGTCCTCGAACAGGGACGGGATATCAGCGCGCCGTCCGGCGAGTTGACCCTCGATGGGGCGACCCACCACATGGAACACGAGATGCGTGTCGCCCGAGCCGACGAGAACCACGAAATCTCCTTTGATGGCCAGCGCCGCATCGAGCCGACCTTCCTCCGCGAGGAGGTTGAAGGCGGTGCAGGCTGTGACCTCACGACCGAAGACAAGACCACACAGTACGTCCCCAGCGACGTCTACGACGTCTAAGGAGCATCAATGAGCATCTGCAGACAACCACCAAGCCGTCGGAGGTCGGTGCGCCGTGATTGACGCGGCAGCGACGCCGCTGCAGCTATCGGCCCCCAGCCTCGGAGCGCTGTTGTTCCAGTTCCTGAATAGCTTCGGCTTCATCATTCTGGCGACGGTCGGACTGGCGATCATCTTCGGGATGATGGGCGTCATCAACCTCGCCCACGGCGAGTTCATCCTGATCGGCGTCTACGGCACCGCGCTCACCTACCACGCGGGCATCCCGTTGCCGCTGGCGATGGTCGCTGGCGTCGTCGTCACGACGATCTTCGGCGTGATCGTCGAGCGAACGGTCGTCCGGCATCTCTACGACCGGCTCCTGGATTCGATGGTCGCAACGTGGGGGCTGGCACTCGTCATCTCCCAGCTGCTGTTGATCGTCTTCGGGTCGAGTCTCGACAGTATCTCGACGCCGATGGGGAGCGTGAGCTACGGGCCGTTCAGCTCCTCGATCTACCGGAGCATCTTCCTCCCGATCGTCGCCGTCGCCGTCCTCGGCGGCCTCTACGTGCTGTTTACCCGCACCGAGTTCGGCGTCAAGGCACGGGCGACGATCAAGGACCCCGAGACCGCCCGCGCGATGGGCGTCGACACCGACCGGATGTACGTCTCGACGTTCGCTATCGGCTCCGCGCTGGCAGGGCTGACCGGCGCGCTGTACGCCCCCGCACTGGGGTCGATCACCCCGAACCGCGGGAGTACGTTCCTCGTCGAGGCGTTCGTCGCGGTCGTCGTCGGCGGGCCATCTGTGATCGTCGGGACGCTGTCGGCGTCAGCCGTCCTCAGCGTGTTCAACGCCACGGGGAGCTTCTTCTTCGGGACGTTCATCGGACAGATGCTGCTGTTGCTCGTGGCGATCGTCGCGCTGCGGCTCCTGCCGGATGGAATCACTGGCTATGTCAAAGACTGGCAGCAACGCCGGAGGGCTGAGCAATGAGCGACTCCGTCGACGCCGAGGCGTCGGTGCTCGACCGACTCCGTGGGCGGCTCGAAGGGCCCAACACCTACGGCAACTCGCTGACCTTCTGGGTCGGGTTCGTCGTCGTGATCGGGCTCCTGGCCGCCTATCCGCAGACGACAGATCCCTACACCGTGATCCAAACCTCACGTTACTTCGCACTCGCGTTCCTCGCGTTGAGCCTCAGTTTTATTTGGGGGTACGCAGGCGTCCTGAGCTTCGGTCAGGTGGCCTTTTTCGGCGTCGCGGCCTATACCTTCGGGATCATCGGTCTCAATTTCAGTTCGGCGACCGGGATCATGGCCGGAGTCGTCGGGGCGGTCCTCGTCGGCACCGCCGTTGCGGCCGTCGTCGGCTACTTCATGTTCTACGGCGGGGTGCGGGACACCTACGTCACGATCATGACGCTGGTCATCGCCCTCGTGTTGAATACGTTCATGGCCCAGACCGCTGGCAGTGAGTGGGCCGTCGGCGCAGCCCAACTCGGTGGGTTCAACGGAATGGATATTCCGAGTCTCACCCTCGGCATTGGCCAGACCGGCTTCGAACTCGAACGGGCCGCGCTCTACTACGCCCTGCTCGGCGCGCTCGTCGTCACCTACCTCGGCCTGCGCGTCCTCGTCAACAGCAGTTTCGGGTTGACGATGGTCGCCATCCGCGAAGACGAGGCCCGAACGAAGACGTTCGGTTACGACGTGCCGTTCATCAAACTGGTCGTCTTCACGATCGGCGGCGCGCTGGCGGCCGTCGGCGGCGTCTTCTACGGTAGCTGGGGCAACTACATCGATCCCACCGTCTTCGGCATCGCCTTCGCGGCGCTGCCGGTCGTCTGGGTCAGCGTCGGGGGCCGCGAGTCGCTACTCGGCGCACTCGGCGCGACGGTGCTCATCGAGCGGATGCGAACCGAACTCTCCAGCGGGATCGGTCCTATCGGTTCGGAGTGGGCGCTGGTCATCGTCGGCGGGCTCCTGTTGGGTGTGATTCTCTTCATGCCCGCCGGGGTCGTCCCGACAGTCGACGACCTGATCACCCAACTGCGCAGCCGACGAACCGAACGCGGACAGTCGACGAACACACCCGAGGAGGCAGTCGAATGAGCTCCCAAGATATCAACGTCAGACAGAAACCTGCCGTCGCCGCGACCGGTAGCAATACCGAGACCATACTGGCGACCAAAGAACTCACAAAGAACTTTGGTGGCCTCACCGCCGTCGACAGCGTCGACTTCTCGATCACCGAGGGAGAGATCCGGTGTCTCATCGGCCCCAACGGCGCGGGCAAGTCCACGCTCCTGGAGCTAATCACCGGCCAGCTCTCGCCGAGCGAGGGCGATATCTACTTCGACGGCGAGGATTTGACCGGCATGGAGACGCATGACCGGATCGACACCGGCCTCAGCGTCAAATTCCAGTCGCCCCACGTCTACGAGAACCTCTCCGTCGAGGAGAACCTGCAGGTCCCGTTGCAGCGAACCGACCGTGACATCGAGACCGTGCTGGCCGAGACCTTAGAGCGGATCGCCTTACGCGAGAAGGCCAATGTCCGGGCCAGCGAACTCTCCCACGGCGAGAAACAGCGGCTCGAAATCGGGATGGCAGTCACGCTCGATCCGACGCTGATGCTGCTCGACGAACCGGTCGCCGGGATGTCGGTCGACGAGACTGCTGACGTGGCCAACCTGATCCGCTCGCTGCACAACGACGGGATGACGTTCCTCGTCGTCGAACACGACATGGAGTTCGTCCGCCGAATCTCCGATCAGGTCACCGTCCTCAATCAGGGCGAGATCTTCCGGCAGGGACCGATCGAGGAGATCGAAGCCGACGAGGCCGTCCGCCGGATCTACCTGGGTGAGAACGCATGAGTCTGACCATCTCGAACCTTTCAGCGGGCTACGACGGCACGCCCATCCTCCGAGATGTCGACTGCACGGTCGAAGACGGCGAGATCGTCGGCGTCGTCGGCCGCAACGGCGTCGGGAAGACGACGCTGTTGAAATCGGTGATGGGGCTGCTTGATCCCGAAACCGGAACCGTCCAGTTCAACGGCGCGGACGTCACCGCCGAGTCGGCGGATGTCCACGCCCGGTCGGGAATCGGCTACGTCCCACAGGGCCGTGACGTGTTCCCAGGCCTCAGTGTCGAACAGAACCTCCTGATCGGCGAGAACATCGGCGCGGGCGAGGAGACGCTCTACGACCGCGTCTACGAGTACTTCCCGATCCTCGAAGAGCGCGCCGACCAGGACGCCGGGACGATGAGCGGCGGCCAACAACAGATGCTCGCCATCGGGCGGGCGCTGGTCGGCAATCCCGACCTCCTGTTAGTCGACGAGCCCTCCGAGGGCGTCCAGCCCTCTATCGTCCAGTCGATCACCGAGGATCTCACGCGGATCAACGAGGAGTTGGGAACGACGATCCTCTTCGTTGAGCAGAACTTGTCCGTGATTCAGGGACTGGCCGAACGCTGTTATGCGATGGATCACGGCCGGATGGTCGACGAACTCGACGGCGAGTCGCTGGCCGACCGCGACCAGCTCGAAGAGTACCTCGTTGTCTGAACAGTTCATTCCACGCTCATTTCTTTTTTTTTAATATCGACCGACAGCGTCCGCTGTCGTCTTGCGGTCGACCTGTCAACAACACCTATTCAAAAACAGTAGCTGTCGCTCACGCGTTTATAAAACAAAAACCCGAGTCCCGGATTAGCGGGCTGCGGCGGCGACGCGTTCGCGTTCTTCCTTCTGGTTGATCGCGTACGTGTCGACATCGTAGTCAGCCGCGCCGGTGAGCTGTCGGGCGAGTGCCTCGGCAGCATCCGTCTTCGACTTGTAACTCGCGTTTTTCGTGCCGGTTGCAATGAATTTCAGGGCCTCGTCGACACGTCGCTGCGGGGCGACGTCGACGGCCTTGGGCACCGAGATACCACCGTACTTGAGGCGGACGGTCTCCTCACGCGGGGCGGCGTTCTCGACGGCGGTGACGAGCACCTGGATCGGGTTCTCGTCGGTCCGCTCGTGGACCTCTTCGAAGGCTTCCTGGACGATGTTGGTCGCCCGCTGCTTTTTGCCCGTGTTCTCCTCGGTCTGCATCAGCCGGTTGATGAGTCGCTCGACGATCGAGATCTCGCTTTTCTCGAACTGTTTCGAGGCGTGTCGACCCATCGTATGGGCGATCGGCGTGACGTTGAGGTAGCGTTTGGTCGAGGGGTCGTCGTACTCGATCTCGCCGACCTCCCAGACACCGAACAGCTGTGCGCTCTCGACTGCGTCGTCGCTCTCTTCGGCTTCGGCGTCGGCTTCAGCTGCCTCGGCTTCGGCGTCGACTTCCTCGTCGACCTCATCCACGTCTTCGGGGGCGTCAGATTCGCTCTCGGACATTATCGCACCGGTTTCTCGGCGTTACCGCGAACGAGTTCGATCATCGAGACGCCATTTACCTTCTCGACTTTGTAGTTGACACCCGAAAGGTCGCCCATTGCGCGACCCTTCGCGCCACCGATCCCTGCGATCGTGACCTCGTCGTGTTCGTCGATGAACGAAATCGCGCCATCGCCGGGACAGAAGGCGGTGACCTGTTTGCCGTTCTTGATCAGCTGAACACGAACGCATTTTCGGATCGCCGAGTTCGGCTGCTTTGCTTCGATGCCGACCTTTTCGAGGACGATGCCGCGGCCCTGCGGCGCGCCTTCGAGCGGGTCGGACTTCTTTTTGAGCCCGCGCTCTCGTCGAGCGTACTCGGAGTCGGACCAGCGTCGCTTCTGCCGGTCTTTCTTGAGCTTCCGGGCGGCATATTTGCCGTTGGCCATGTAGCACTTACTTTCGGATACGGCTACTTAAGCGTCCCTCTTTCGAGCCAGCGAAACGGACTGAGATCGCTTCTTAGGGGTCGCTAATAGAATCTGAGACTGTTTTACATAACAGCCAGAGAGCGACTCGCAGGGCACGAAACGCATTGAGAGCCGCTTACAACGAGTCGACCGGCGGCGACAACGACAGTCAGTGACTGCCGTGTTTTTAAGTCAGCTGGATGTCGTCGATGTCGTGTTGTCGACGCGCCAGCCGCCGGGCGGTGTCGATATGCTGGCCGTCGGCACCGATGGCGACGCCCCGGTCGGCCTCGACGACCTCGACGTAGGCGACGGTGTCGCCCTGCTCGGAGATCGTCACTCCGCGGACCACGGCAGGGGCCAGCGCGTTCTCGACGAACGCTTCGGGCGTCTCGGCGTCCTCGACGAGGTCGACCGTGCGGCCGATCTTCTCCTCGACCTGCTGGACTGTCCGGCCGTCGGGGCCGATGGCATCGGCCATCTCACCGGCAGGGATCAGAAAGACGATCCGATCGCTCTCGACGAGACAGTCCGTCGGGCTGACGCCGGTCTCCTCGTCGAACAGCCCGATATACCGCCGTGCCTCGTCTGAGAGCGTGACTTTCATGCTAGTCGTCGGCAGGGGTGCTGTCGATCGAACCCATCCGGAGCTTCACATCGCCGGTACCGAGTGCGATCGGTTTGCCAGCGATGACGTTCTCGATGATGCCGTCGAGGTCGTCGCTCTGGCCGTGGATCGCAGCGTCGAGCAGGTGGTTGACCGTCACCTCGAAGGCCGCCCGTGCGAGCACCGAATCCTTCGAGCCGGAGATACCGTGTCGACCGATCGACTCGATTGTCCCCTCGTTGGTCATGATGTCGGCCACGAGCATCAGGTGGCGGATGTTCACGTCGTCGAGACCCTGTTCGCGGAGCGTGTCGCTGGTCTCGTTGATGATCGCCTCGCGGGCGGCCTCGACGCCGAGTTCCGACCGGATCTCGTGGATGTTGTTACAGGTCGAGCGGGTGGCGTCGACGCCCTCGATCGTGAGCACGTCGCCGAAGGCCGACCCCTCGGTGTAGAGGACGAACTCCTCGTCGTCGTCTGTTTCCTCCTTCCGAATGACGACGCGGCTGATCTCCTCGATCCCCTTGAAAACGATCTCGCGGAGTTGCTCGACCAGCTGGAGCAGCTCCCGGTAGCTCGGCTCGTTGGGGCCGAACTCGATGGCCATCCCCTGGTGGCGGGTCGAGACGCCGAGGTTGTCCTCGATGGTTTCGGCGATCTCAGTGGCGACGATTCCGGCATCGTCGACCGTGGGCCACCGTTCGAGCAGCGTCTCCTCGTTGAGATCGATCCGGACGAGCATGTCTGCGACGTTGGTCGAGACATCGCCCAGCGAGAGGATGTCGGTCGCTTCAAGCGCCCAGACGACCTCGTGGGCTTTCTCTCGTTTCTCGGCGTACTCGTCTTCGAGATACACCGTCATCATCGGCGTATCCGGCGTCTTTCGGGCATCCACCAGCTCGATGAGCCGGGGCAGTCCCTGGGTCACGTCGATCTCTGCAACCCCTGCATAGTGGAACGTGTTCATCGTCATCTGCGTTCCGGGCTCGCCGATCGACTGGGCCGAAACCGTTCCCACGGGTTCGAGGGGGTCGACACGGGTGTCGACGTATTGGGATTCGACCGCGCGGGAGATCTCGTCGGCCTGCTCGGTTGTCACGCCCTCGCGGTCCTCGATGGTGTCGTAGACCCGGTCTTTGAGTCGGCGGGGCAGATCGGTGTCTTCGACGACCGCCTCGATGTCGTCGGTGATGTGGCTGTAGTCGGCCAGGGAGTCGTACTCGGCGTCAGTCATCCGACTCCACCTCCTGGAACCGCGGCTCACTACGCTCTGAGAGGTTCGTCGGCGGCTCGCGCCGACCGAGGAACGATTCCTTTTCGCCCTCGCTTTCGAACTCGGCGTCGACGACCCGATCGGTGATCGACTCGACGTCGATATCGAAGTCCTCGTCCGAGGAGACACGCACCGGCGAGGTGCCGTCCTCGCCGAACTCGAACTGGATGACCGTATCCGACGTGTCCCGAACCGTGCCGTCGTACTGGACTTCGAGCTCGGACAGCGCGTTGATCAGGCGGCGCTGCAGGTAGCCGGATTTCGAGGTTCGGACTGCCGTATCGACAAGTCCCTCGCGGCCACCCATCGCGTGGAAGAAGAACTCCCGCGGCGTCAGGCCGCTGCGGTAGGAGTTCTCGACGAAGCCGTGGGCCTCCGCCGAAAGGTCGTTTTCTTCGTAGTGAGCGAGGGTTCGGTCCTCGTAGCCACGATTAATCCGCTCGCCGCGGACTGCCTGCTGGCCGACACAGCCGGCCATCTGGGTGAGGTTCAGCATCGACCCACGCGCACCGGAACGGGCCATGACGACCGCCGGGTTGTCGTCGCTGAAGTGGTCGTCGGCGATTTCGCCCGCCGAGTCCCGGGCCTTGCCGAGGGTCTGCATGATCTTCATCTCCAAGGTCTCGTCGACCGTTCGGCCGGGCAGGGATTCGAGATCCCCGTTTTCGTAGCTGTCGATCAGGTCTTCGATCCGGTCGTAGGCGTTGTCGATCGCCTCGTCGACCTGCTCGTCTGCAACGGGTGGAATCGACTCGTCGTCGATCCCGATCGAGAACCCGAAGTGCATGATCGCACGCATCGCCAGCGCAGCGACCTCGTTAATAAAGATTCGCGCGCGTGTCTCGGAGTACTCTTTGACGATGGTGTCGACGATCTCGCCGCCGAAGGCACCGACGGCGTCTTCGTCGATCGTCCCTTCGAGCAGTTCGCCGCTCTCGATGACGACATCCCCGCCGGTCGAGGAGGTGAAGTCGAGATTGAGCCCGTCCGGAAGGAGCAGCGAGAAGACGGTCCGACCGGTCCAGTAGGGGCCGGTCTCGTCCTCGCCGTCGGGGTCGGGCAGTTCGTCAACGCGCGTCGCCCGAAGCAGGTCGAGTGCCTGCGTCTCTGTGAAGTGGGGATTGTCGTTGGTCAGCAGATAGGTCCCCGAGATGTGGTCCTGGATCGCGCCAATAATGTTCTCGCCGAAGCGCGGCGAGAGGATCTGCTCCTGGACACGCATCAGCACACGAGCCTCGGCACGGGCCTCCTCGGTCTGGAGGGCGTGGAGGTTCATCTCGTCGCCGTCGAAGTCAGCGTTGTACGGCGGACAGACAACCGTGTTGAGCCGGAACGTCTTGTACGGCATCACGACGACCTCGTGGGCCATAATCGACATCCGGTGGAGCGACGGCTGGCGGTTGAAGATCACGATGTCGCCGTCGACGAGGTGGCGGTTGACCTCCCAGCCTTCTTCGATCTTCGTCGCGAGTTCCTCGCAGTTCTTCGGGGTGACTTTCAGTCGTCGACCATCAGGTCGTTTGACGTAGTTGGCACCGGGGTGGACTTCAGGCCCATTGGAAACGTACTGGCGGGCTTCCTCGGTGTTGCGGTCGGTGACGTTGATGGTGATCGTCATCTCGCTGGCAACGCGGTCGGGAATGCCGACCTCGTTGAGGCTCAGCGTCGGGTCAGGGCTAATGACGGTACGCGCCGAGAAGTTAACACGTTTCCCGGACAGCGAGCCACGGAACCGTCCTTCTTTGCCTTTGAGTCGCTGGCTGAGCGTCTTGAGTGGTCGACCCGAGCGGTGTCGGGCCGGTGGGGTTCCCGAAATCTCGTTGTCCACGAACGTCGTCACGTGGTACTGGAGCAGTTCCCAAAGGTCCTCGATAATCAGCTGTGGGGCTCCTGCCTCGCGGTTCTCCATGAACCGCTGGTTGATGCGGATGATGTCGACCAGTTTGTGGGTGAGGTCGTCCTCGGAGCGCTGGCCGTTGTCGAGGGTGATCGATGGGCGTGCGGTCACCGGCGGCACCGGCAGCACGGTCATGATCATCCATTCGGGCCGGGAGTTCTCCGAGTCGATGCCCAGCACCTCGATATCCGAGTCCGGGATGTCTTCGAACCAGTCGCGGATGTCGGAGGGCATCAGCTTGTTCATGTCCTCCTCGGTGAGGTCGACGTCGAGTGCCTTTTCGAGGGCGCGTCGGTCCTCATCGAGTGGGCGGAACTCGCCGCCGAGGATCTGGTTGATGCGCTCCAGGGAGATGCCGGTCTGGTCGGCCAGCTCCGAGGGGCTGATCCCCTCGTCGTCTTCGTCGTCCTCGTCGGGCTGCATCGCTTCGGCGATAACCTCGGAGTATTCGGATGCGAGGACGTTTTCGACCTCGTAGTAGGTCGTCGGCTTCTCGTGTTTGATGTCGGCCTGCGGCGAGCCGCAGTGTGGACAGGTGTTGGATTTCCGGGCCTCGCGGACCGCCGACTTGAGTACCGTATCGGGGTCCTTGCCGAGTTCCTCGGCGCGTTCGAGCTGGTCGCGGAACTCCTCTTTCTTTTCTTCGACCAGCGTCAGGCTGCCGCACTCCCGACAGGTCGCCCGCAGGAGTCGACGCATCAGCGTCGTGAAGCCGACGTGGATCACGGGAGCGGCGAGTTCGATGTGGCCGAAGTGGCCGGGACAGGAGCCGGAGTGCTGGCCGCAGGTCCGGCATTCGAGACCGGGGTCGATCACGCCGAGCCGTGGATCCATCAGCCCCATGTCGATGGGGTAGCCGTCGTCGTCGTAGGTGTCGGCCGTAATCACTTTTGTGGCCGACATATCGCGGTACGTCTCGGGATCCATCAGGCCGAAGCGGATCCCACCGAGTTGTTTGGGTGTTTGCATTGACATAGGGAATCTAAACTGCGTCCTCCAGTTCGAGCGTTGGTCGGATGCCGAGCGCCATCAGTTCGTCCAACAGGAGTTTGAACGCGTAGCTGACTTCGAGTTCGTGGATGTTGTCCTCGCTGCCGGTCACCTGATCGTAGACACGGCGCTGTTCGCGGTCCTGGACCGCGATCATCCCGGTGTCGGCCGAGACGTACACCGTCTCCTTGTCCGACGAATCCAGCAGGCGTTCGTTGAGCACCATCGCCGCACCGTGACCGATGATGGTGTCCCGCTCCATCTCGCCGACACGGAGGCCACCCTCACGGGCACGCCCCTCGGTCGGCTGGCGGGTCAGCACCTGCACTGGCCCGCGGGAGCGGGCGTGCAGTTTGTTCGAGACCATGTGGTAGAGCTTGTGGTAGAAAATCGTGCCGACGAAAATCTCGGCGTCGATCTTTTCACCAGTTACGCCCGAATACATGACCTCTTTGCCGGAGGATTTGAACCCGTGGTCTTCGAGTGCGCCACGGAGCTCCTCCTCGTCTTCGCCCTGGAACGGCGTCCCGTCGACGCGGCTGCCTCTGAGCGCGCCGACCTTCCCGCCGAGCATCTCCAGGACGTGGCCCACAGTCATCCGTGATGGGAGTGCGTGCGGGTTCAACACGAGGTCGGGAACGAGTCCCTCCTCGGTAAACGGCATATCCTCCTGTGGAGCCAAGTGGCCCACAACACCCTTCTGACCGTGCCGGGAGGCGAACTTGTCACCGAGCTCCGGGATTCGCTCATCCCGAACTTTGACCTTCGAGAGCTTCGAGCCGTCCTCGCCCTCCATCAGCGTGACCGTGTCGACGACGCCGTCCTCGCCGGAGCGCATCGTCACCGAAGTCTCACGCCGCTTTTGGGGGCTGAGGCCACCCATGTCGTCGGGTTCCTCCAGGAACCGTGGCGGGCTGGTCTTGCCGAGCAGCACCGAATTCTCGTCGACGACCGTCTCGGGATTCACGAGGCCGTCGTCGTCGAGATGTGTGTAGGCGTCTTCCCCGCGTGCGCCGCGCACGTCTTGACTTGGAATCTCGAAGTGGTCTTCCTGACCGCCGGGGTATCGTCGTTCTTCGCCCTCGTAGGTGCGGAAGAAGTGCGACCGCATGAGCGCGCGGTCGACCGACCCTTGGTTCATTACGAGTGCGTCCTCGATGTTGAACCCTTCGTAGCTCATCACGGCGACCGTGAAGTTCTGGGCTGCGGGCCGGTCATCGTAGTTGATCTGTTCGGTGGTCTGCGTCTTGACCATCGACAGCTGCGGGTAGTGCAGGAGGTGCTGGCGCGTGTCGGGCCGGATCCGGTAGTTGGCCGACGGGAGGCCGAGCGACTGTTTCATCATCCCTGCACCCATCGTAATCCGGGGGCTGGCGTTGTGTTCCGGATACGGGATCATCCCCGCACCGATCCCGAAAATAAGGGAAGGATCGATTTCGAGGTGGGTGTGTTTCTCGGTGATGTCGTCTTCGTCGACCGCGACGAGAATGTCTTCTTCCTCTTCGGCGTCGATGAACTCGACGTAGCCGCGGTCGACGAGGTCCTCGAATTCGAGGTCGCCCTCGTCGACGGCCTCGATCTCCTCGTCGCCGAGCAGCGGCTCGCCGTTTTCGACGACGATCAGCGGGCGGCGGGCCCGACCAGCGTCGGCGTTGATGATGACCTCTTGGGTTCGGCCACGTACGGAGACGTTGACCATATCGGAGACATCGCCGCGGCGGCGGGCTTCGCGGATCTGTTCGGCGAGCTGTTCGGGGTCCGGGTGGGTTCCAACCAGACTACCGTTGACGTATACTTTCGCTTCTCGTGCCTGAGCCATTGTTAGTCGTCCGCGGGGGTGCTTCGTTCAATGCTGTCAATGCCGGGGATCCCCTCGACTCCCATCGACGACAGCTCTCGTTTCAGTCCCTGTTCGTCCTCGATATCCTGACTCAACTCCATCGCTTGGGCGAAGTTTTTGACCAGGCCACAGTTCGGCCCCTCCGGCGTCTCGGAGGGACAGATGCGACCCCACTGGGTCGCGTGCAGGTCCCGCGCCTCGAAGTGCGGCTGTGATCGGCTGAGCGGCGACCGCAGGCGGCGCAGATGAGAGAGAACGCCCATGTAGTCAGTTCGGTCGACCAGCTGGCTCACACCGGAGCGGCCACCGACCCAATTACCAGTGGCAATCGGATGTTCGAGTCGCTCGGTCAGCACGTCGGAACGGACGACGGTGCCGACCGAGAGATCACGGTTTCGCATGTTGGCGCGTTCGAGCTGGTATTTCACGTCCCGCGAGAGTTTGTTGAGCGCGGTCCGGAACAGATCGGTCATCAAGTCGCCCGAGACTTTCAGGCGCTTGTTGGCGTAGTGGTCCTTGTCGTCGGCCTCGCGTCGGTCGAGGGCGAGTTCGAAACAGGCTTCGGCCATGCGGCAGAGGTAGTAGGCCTTGTTGATGCGGATCTCCTCGTCTTCGGCCCCCTCCTCGTGGAGGTGCGGCAGCAGATAGCGGTCGATGACGTAGTTGGCGCGTTTGAGCTGGTAGTTTTTGCCCTGCCCGGAGGCGACACGCTTACCCAGCGTCTCGATTGCTTCCTCGGTGGTCTGGACTTCGGCTTCCTCCAGATTTTCGAGCATGAACTTCACGATCTCGGGGTCCTCCGAGACGCGGTGGACGATCTCCTGGTCGGATTCGAGCCCGAGTGCTCGGACGAGCGTGACGAAGTCGACGCTCCCCGAGACGGATGGGAAACTGACTTCGAGCAGGCCTTCGCGGTTGCGCTCACAGAGGACGAGCGCACGGTAGCCCCGACGCTGGCTGAACGTTTTGGCGACCTGAATATCGTCGCCGTACTTGGTGTCGTGTTCGGCCAGGATCTTGTTCGGTGCGAGGTCCTCGCTTGTCATCAGGACGCGCTCGGAGCCGTTGACGATGAAGTAGCCGCCGGGATCGACGGGGTCCTCGCCGATCTCGATGAGTTCTTGATCCGAGAAGCCCTGGATGTTGCAGTTCTGGGAGCCGACCATGATCGGCATCCGGCCGACCTTGGTTTCGGTGGAGTCGACGACCTGCTCGGGTTCGTCTTCGCCACCGCGGATGATCGACATCTCCATGAAGACTGGGGCGGCGTAGGTGATGTTGCGGAGGCGGGCCTCCTGCGGATACAGGAGCTCTTCGGAGCCGTCGGCTTCACGCACGCGCGGCGTGAGGATTCGGATGTCGCCGAGTTCGACGTAGACGGGCTCTTGGCCCTCCTTGTCGCCGATGTCGGTGTCGATCGTCTCCTTTTCGTCGACGACCTGCTGCATGCCGCGGTCGAGGAACGCGTTGAACGAGCGGAAGTGGTGTTCGGCGAGTCGATCCTCCTCAAAGTACTCTCGGGAGATTGTGCGTCGGTCTTGCCGGTTCATTCGATCACCAGTCGGTATGAGGTCGCGGTGTCGGTGGTCCGCGAGTCACGAACGATCTCGATCACGTCGCCCGGCGTGGCGTCGTCGGGGAGTGCGGGATCGTTCAGTTTGATTTTCGGTAAGTCGGTACGACTGAGACCATACTCCTCTAACACCGAGTCGATCTCGGCGTCTTCGAGGACGGTATGATCCGGGACGAGTTCATGTTGGCTGACATCTACCATGGGTGAGTTGTCTGTCGGTGGGAAGAAGCTACTGTCACGAGATACTACAGCCAGTTACTGATCCGAGCCATATAACAGTTGCCAACTCCGCCCGACACCAGCGGCTCACCGACCGCAGGAGGGCGTGATACTGTATGGCAGGCCGTCGACTACTATAGGCTTTTGGGCCAGTTCGGTACCGGCTACCACGCGGTCTTCAAAAAGGAAGTCTTATTTGTGTCTCGGGGAGACGTTGTAGTACGGTTCGCCCGGATGGTGTAGTGGCCCATCATACGACCCTGTCACGGTCGTGACGCGGGTTCAAATCCCGCTCCGGGCGTTTTCTCGGATTCAATACCTCCGAGCGACCGGTTTACCGTGTCGCGACAATTCCTGAATCCAAGAAACGGCTGTCTGCGGATTTGAACCAAGGAGTGGAGCGAACGGAGTTCTCGTGAGTGGAACGAACGAGAGCATGGAAGAGCTTGCTCTTCCAGAGTGAGCGGAACGACTGAGGTTCAAATCCCGCTCCGAGATTATAAGAGTCGACCATCCACCGTCGACCGTCATATTCATATCGGGTTACCGATCCGCACCGCCCAGCCGCCGCAAGAGCGCGCCAGCCGCGCCGAGCCCGGCAATTGCGGTTCCGATGCCGAACCCCGGCGTTTCGAGATCCGTCGTCGACCCGGAGCCATCGTCGATCACTTCAGTCTCCACCTCTCGATCTTCGAGTGTCGACTCCTCGACAGGCAGCTCATCACTCGTCGAGACGTCGACCGGAGCAGGAAGCGGGCCGGATCGTAGGTTGATCGAGACGTTCTGAGCCGCTTCGGGGCTCCTCGTTGTGAGGATGAAGCTCGGATCTTGGGCCCACTCGCCGGTTTGCATACTGTTGGCGAGACCTGATGCCATCCCGAAGGCGTTGACGACCTCGCTGTCGCCGACGAGCAGGAGGCACGGCTCCGTGTTCTCCGGGTCTTGGTCGTAGGTACATCGGGAGCCACCCTCCTGTGCGACACCCATGTCGACGAGCTGCTGCTGGAATCGCTCGGCAGCGGAGAGGCGAACCGTTACCGGGACGTGCGGTCCGATTCGATCGTCTTGGATCGCCGAACCGACACTCTGGAAATCGGTTCTCGTGAGTGCCCCCTCTGCGGTCACATACTCCCCGTCGGTTTGATGATAGATGTTGATCCGGACGACGCCTCGATCGCCAATGAGATCCGCGATATCCTCGGCATCCCCACTGGGGACCCCGATCACGAGCACGAAGCCGGTGTCATCGCGTCCCTCCTGGACAGTGGCGTCGTCGATGCCAGCGGCCGCCAGTCTGCTCTGGATGACGCCGATCGCCTCATCCCGGGTCTGCTGTGTCGCGCCATCGGAGATCTCGTCGTCGCTGTAGCCGGCTGCATCCAGTGCGGTCTCGAACTGGTCGACAGAGACTTCGGGGTCGACGACTTCGACGGTTCCGACATCGTCTTCGGAGCCGAGTCGGGCGATCACGTCCCGCTCGGCCGTCTCGGGGAGTTCGTCGGCGACCGCAGCGGCGAGTTGGGCTTCGCTGTCGCCGCCGAAGTCGACGCCATCGGCGGTCCGTCCAACGAGTTCGGCACGAATCCACATCCGGTCGGCATCGCTCGACTGGAGGATCGAGGTGGCAGCCCCAGCGCCCGTCATCCGGACGCCGCCGGTACCCACGGCAAGCGTTGTCAGTACGGCTTGCCGCCGACTCAGTCTCACGTTCGAATCCGCCGATCCCCCGTTGTTGAAAACCATTAGTTCGTAGTTTGGACATGTCTTATTAGTAATTATGATAGGTTGATGTGTCGGAGGTTGTGAGTCCGGGCTGGGGAGTCGCCTGCGATTCTCTGATACCTCAGTGTTCGTCGGGACTGGTGTCGACCCCGTCCGACTCGTTTCCGTCGGTCGACTCGATCTCGGACTCAGAACCGTCGACAGTGTCCCCATCGTCACTATCGGTCCGTGGCGGTCGATACCAGTAGAGATAGCCGTCGTGGCAGACGTAGTAGGTGTCGTCGTCCGGATCTTCGATAACGCTGTTGTCGGTGTCGATGGCGAAGTCGACCAGTCCAGCCAGCGAGTCGGCTTCGGCCCGTGGGAGCTCAAACGCCTCGGAGGGGAGTTTGATCGTCGAGATCCACTCGTCGAACGTCTCGCGGTCGTCCTCGTAAGCCAGCATCGCCTGTTCCGTCTCGGAGAGCGTCGCTCGATCCGAGCGGACGACACCGCCGAGCAGTCCCAGCGCAACCACAAGCAGGAGCGGCCCACCGACGCTCCGGAGCGGGCCATTGCTCCGGTCGACGGTCACTGTCCGTGTGGTCTCGTAGGATTCGACCGTGGGTTCGGCGTCTGTGACGCTGTAGGTCGTGTCGCTGACAGTCACCGGCATGGTGTAGGTCGTCGTCTCGTCGATGCTGTCGCCATTGATTGTGCCCTGGGCAGTGACCGTAGCCCGAACGAACACCTCGATCTCGCCAGCAGAGCCGCCGAGTTCGTCCCGTATCCGACCGATACGCTCGCTGACCGCACTCATATCCTGTGAAAACGAGACCCGAACGGACTCTCCGGGCGGCACGGACTCGACAGTCACGTCGTCAAGGGCGCTACTCGTCTTCCAGTAGACAGTCGGCTCCTCGCCCTCACTGTCGGGATCGACCTCCCGGAGCACTAGCGACAGCGACATGTCCTGATCGAGGTCACCGCTGTCGCGCGCGTCGTAGGTAGTCCTAAACGTCCCGTCGAGTTCCGGTGAGAGACGGGTGTAGTAGACCGATCGGTTCTCCAGGCTCGTCCCGACCGGAAACAGGGAGTTGTCTTCCTCGACGGTCGCCGAATGATCGAACGCTCCGGTTTGCTCCCACGATACCGTCGACTGCTGCTCGGTCGTCGTTGCGGCCCCAACGTGTGCTGTATACGTCAGCCACCCACCCACAAGGACACACCCGAGAAGCACCGCACAGACGACCACAAACTGCTTGTCGAGAACGGCCCAAGCGCGGCGTCGCCAGTCATCCATATTGGTTGTTAATCAATCCGGTTTAGCTTAGTTATTCGAGCCTTTACACCAGTTAGGGACGGATTACTGTCGGTAGAGACTGTTTACTAGCCGACGGAGGCGCGTCGACAACGGGACCTCACGGCTTCGTGTGCGCATTTGGAGACGGTCGGTACCGACAAGCGATCGGCCGAACAGATAGAAGAGACCTCCGATCAGTGCGTCGATGGCGGCGATCGGGAGCCACGGGTGGATCGTGTACAGACCCCGGATCACCGGCGATGGAAGCACGGCGAGATACCGATACTCGGTGACGTACCGCCGGTAGTATCCGGTCTCGTCTGGAGCATCCAGTCTGACGGTTGCTGTCTCGGTCGCTCGTGACTGAACAGTAAGGGTGTGTGGCCGAACAGCAACACCCTCGCTTGCGGGTTCGATATAGGAGACAGTCGGGATGAAGCCGCCGTTGTCGACAGGGTATGCCACCTCGGCTGATTCGCCCTGTGGTATGACGGTCGGTTGGTCGGATTCGAAACTCGCACTCACGATGCCGTACTCATGGGTTCCGGCGGGAGCGACCATCGCCACTGTCGCAGTAACGACCAACAAGAGGGCACAGCCACCAACGATAACACGTGTATCGAGTCCAGTTTCTCGCGATGTATCGCGGCCAGCACGCGCGGGTTGATTATCACGGCGCTCACCGACCACATACCAGAGTAGCGTCCCAATAAAAAACGAGAGGGCGAGCGTCTGGGTGTCGACAAGCGAGCGGACACCAAGTGCTGCGGCGAACTGTCGTTGTGCCGTGTCCAACACGGACTGGACTCGTTCGACACCAGTGCCGAACCCCGGAATCACAACGACCTGCCCATTGACTTCCAGTACTTTCGCAACGATCTGTGGCTCCCGTACCGGCGGCTCATCACCGTCCTGATCGGTAAACGGGTTCCCATCACCGCGCGTAATGTGACCGCGGTCGGTTTCGTCGACGACACGGTGGGTCGTCAGTCCCCCCCCGTGGAGCTCTTCGGCCTTGAACACGACGACATCGTCCTCCTCGATTGGGCCAGCTACATGGGTGGGTACCGGCACGAATCCATCGCCGGGCTCCATCGTCGGCGACATACTCTCGGTTTCGACGTAGGAGAGTCCTACTGGCTGCCCAAGTGCTTGGCCAGCAACCAAAGCTAAAATAGTCAAAGTAGCAATGATGGTTACAACCTGTCCCACTGTCTTCTGAATAGTCATACTAGCAGAATGTACGTCATATAATTATTAGTATAGACCTGTTAACACAAAATTTTTCTTATCTTTTAGTTGTGTATTAAAGCCATCATGAAATAAGAGCGGGGCACGGGGGAGTTTTACATACATATCTGTATCGGTGTTCACGATTTTGAAAGGCTGTGCAGTAACTATGTGTTGGATGCGTCCCCAGAGAATTTTTGGAATATCTTCTGGATCTTCCTGTGGAGTAGCTGTGGCTCGTTACATTCGAAACTAATATTAATATAATAAAATGACAAATAATGTGTTTGTCAATCAGGCCCTCTGCTGGGCCAAGAAAATGAGAATGTATCGAGACAGCCCCCAGCCTGCCTCAGATGTTCTCGTCGCTGTTGTCAACAGTTTTGATTGTGATTGAACCTGTTTCCCAATCTTCTACTACTTTATTTGGTGTTTCAACTCGGAGACCAATATTAACACCGTAGCCAGAACTTATTCCACCCTTCCAATCACTATTTCGAGAACCAATTAGCTTACCGTTTGTCTGATGAGCATAGAATGTAAATGCGCTTGGATTGTCCAAGTCGCTTTTATCAATAGATAGGTTGAGTTGATCCTCTGTCGCATTCAATACTTGAAAAAGATTATCGAAATCAAATGTTGAGTCTGGATTCAATCCCTTAGCCTGCGATGCAAACCCACTATTGCTGGGCTCGCTGATTTGGATAGTGAGCTGTCCGTCCTCGTAACTCACGTACTCAGTATTCTCCAGACTACTTCCAGTAGCATTGATCTGGAGGAAGCCGTTACTATCGTTTGCAATACCAATATCAACGCTCCGGGATGACTGCGACTGGCTGACTGCACCAGTACCCATTGCAGCTGCCCCGCCGGCAGCGAGCGATCCAAGTCCGACCACGAATTTGCGTCGTTCCATTGTCGTTTGTGTCTCGTTTTGCGTGCCACGTCCGGATCCTCGATATCCGTCATCTCACCTTCTGTGGCACGTACTAATCCGAATAGACAGGTACCCACTTTGGAATGAACAACCTATCAGATTCACTGGTAGTGTTTGCAATTTCGTAGGGATTCTATGTAGCCTCCACATATACTCCCTGTCGACGTGGTAGGTTGCCTATCCGATAGAAGTGTTATTTGAGAGGAAGCAGGGACACAGTTCAGCCATTGACAGCGAGTTCGTGTAGACGATTAGTTAGTGTATACTAGTTTACAACGCCATACACAGACGTTGAGCAACTTTGACGACTCACGTTATAATGGTCCTTCTTGATTCGTAAACACTCTCTAACGGAGGTTATAGTCTTCATACTAAATGTCTTGGCAGCAAAACAGTATTTTGATTCGTTAGATGATTTTGAACAGAGTACACGATACGGAGGGGGCGTATGAACAAAGCTGAACAGATTAATAACCAATCTTCGGTAGAGGATATCGAGACAATCTCACAGGACGCGTTGCTAGAAGTACTTAGTAATCAACGCCGCCGGTTTACGATCCGGTATCTCAAGCAAGAGAATGGTCGAAGCACGGTTTCACAGCTCACAGAACAGATTGCAAGCTGGGAAAACAACAAGCGAGTAGACCAGCTCACTTACCAAGATCAAAAACGTGTCCGAAATGCTTTGCGGCAGTTCCACCTTCCAAAGATGGATGATTACGGGTTTATCGACTATGATTCTAATCGAGGGACGGTAAATCTCACAACTGCAACTGCCAATACCAATTTTTATGTTGACTCTCTAACTGGGGGAGATATTCCATGGGGACTGTACTACCTCGGATTCTCCGCGTTGAGCCTTTGTTGTTTACTCGGCTTTTGGATCGGTGTATATCCATTTACGTTCTTGTCCCCACTCAGTTATGCGATTATTTTCATGACAGCACTAACCCTCTCTTCGATCGTACATTTTTATGATAACTATTATCGGATGCGATTAGGCGCAAGCAACACACCACCTGAGATCAATAACCATGATTCAAAATAGAGAACGCCTTGTGCTAGCCGCGCTGGTTGTTGCCATTTTTTTCTCATTGGGCACTAGTAGCGTTAGTTCAGTAACAGCAGACCGGTCTATTGATATTATGATCGCCGACGACTCGAATGCGTACGTGGGGTTCGAACAGCAACGCACTCGGACACAGAATGGGACGACCGATCTCGAAGTTACCGTGCAAAATCAATACCCGTCTGGGACCCGTTTCACAACGGCTTCAGTCACGGTTCATGGAAGAGAGGTTGATTTATCCAAGAACAGTCCACTCGAACCGGGTGATAGTAGAACACATAGATTCAATTCGACACCATGTGATAGTTCGATTGCTATTGTAGTTTCAGGTACGGGGATAAGTGCAGAAATCCAACGTGCTGTTTCCTGTTGATGAACAGTACCCGGCGAATAGGCAAGACTGCTTCTGGTTTGTTGGCCCCGATGAATTGCTGAACGGCACCGATTTCAACCGGCAGAACGAAGCAAGAAATTGCCAATATTTTATTTGAGAATGAAATTATAGTAAATAAAATGCTGTTGATAATCCATAGTGGTACGGTATCGCCACACGGGGCGGGGACAACTAATAAGCCTTAAACGTCTCCCCCGGATACGAATGATTGCAGGAAGCCCGGATGGTGTAGTGGCCCATCATACAACCCTGTCACGGTTGTGACGCGGGTTCAAATCCCGCTCCGGGCGTTTCTACCGACGCTAACTGGTGAGCGAGGAGCATAGCGACGAGTGGACCCAGTGTCGGTGAAACGGTTCACTGAGGAATTTGAACCAGCGAGCAGCTTTGCTGCGAGTGGGGTTCAAATCCCGCTCCGGGCGCTTTTTCCGACGAACAATAACACTGAGCACACGCTATGCGGTGCTCAGTTACACCGTGTTAGTAAAACCGACGACCGATGAGTGTCGACCGCGCCGTCGCAGGACTCATCGAAAAAGGAAATAAAGACCGGCACCGATGAGAGCGGTCGCCAACAGCACAATAATAAACAGCCCAGCGACAGTCGGATAGACGAGTGCGAGCGCAATAAAAAACGTAAAGGCAAACAGAGAAAACAAGACAAGAAACAGGCCGATAGCTGGCTGTTGGGCGGTTGCGAGTGCGATTCGCTCCTTGATTGTAAGCTCGGTCAGGTCGACGTCCGCGGCCGCGGGCTCGTCGGTCGCAGGCTCATCGGCATCACCCGGCGGTTGTACTGAGTCAGCCACACACCCAATACGACTGGGGGATTCCTGAGTGTGTCGCTTACAGCCGCTCGTCCCAGTCGAGCCACTCGTACTCCCAGCCCGACGGCGCGAAATATCCCTGCTCGTCAAACTCGCTGTCCTCGCGTTCGGTCCGGTTTCTGACTGGGCTACTGGCCTGCTCGCCGTCGACCAACATCGGCCGGAACCGCACCGCGCCGAACTGCCCGGTCTCCTGGAGAGCGCCGCTCTCGGGATCGTGATCGAACGCGACGAGCGTTTGGCTGGTCGTCCCGCGGGGGACCACCAGCCGCCCGCCGGGAGCGAGTTGGTCGACCAGCGCCCGTGGTGGCTCGACGACCGCACACTCGACCAAAATCCGGTCGAAGGGCGCGTACTCGGGGAGGCCCTTCGCGCCGTCCCGCCGGTCGACCAGCACCTCGTCGTACCCGGTCGACCGAAGGTTCTCCCGGGCGACCGAAACGAGCTGGCGGTCGATATCGACCGCGTGGACGTGGCGGCCGCCGACGATTTCTGCGAGCGCCGCGGCCGTGTATCCGACGCCCGCACCGACGATCAGCGTCTCCTGGTCCGGCTCGGCATCCAGCGCAAGCAGTAGGCGAGCCACCAGCTCCGGCTGAAGACGACGCGAGCCGGGGCTGTCGCCATCCGTCTCGGGCTCGCTGAATTCGTGTTGTGGGACGGTCTGGAGGGCGTCGACGAGTGAGGCCCCGAGCGGCTGGTCGAGGCTGTACTCCAACCCGTCGACCATGTCTGCCCGAAGCGTTTCGCGATCCATTGTGGGGACTCCGGTATGGACTGTCTTTAACGGTCGGAACTGTCGGCTACCACGCCGACCACGCGCTGGTGGTCTCGTCGGTGCCGTAGATCCGTTTAATGTCCTTTGCGTACACCATATCGCCGCGCTCGTCGAACTTGTCGAAGCGGTAGCCCTCGGCGTCGTCACGGACGAAGATACCAGTAATCGTGAACTCGTCGTCGCCGAAGGAGTCGGTCTCACCGACGGTGAACTCGTAGTCGCCGGGGACATTGACCTTGAGGCTCCGTGTGTCGTCCCGCGAGCCGTCCTTGGGGTGAAGCGTCACGTTGACGCCGACATTGTCGACCGCGCGCGTCCAGACGGTTTCGACATCTTCCATGATCGCGCTCTCGAAGCGAGCGTCGCTGTCCGTGAGTTCGAGGCCAGTGACCCGGACCTGCAGGATGGCCTCGGGGGTGTCGACGATGAACTCGTCGCCGGTTTCGACCGTCTCGTTGGGGTCGGCTTCGAGCCGCGTGCTGAAGGAGTCGCCGTCCTGGGAGACGATGACCTTCTTGTCGACCGCGGGCGTCGACTCGATCTGGGTCTTGTGGACGTGGCTACATTCGCTACACCGGACAGTCACATCGCCGCCGGGTTTCAGCACCTCGTGGACCGTTTCCTCGCGTGGTGAACAGGAGGGGCAGGTGAGTGCCACCCTGTCACCGGCGTCTATGTCGCTCATAGGCGGTTCTCCGAGGGCGGCGGGTAAAAAGTCGTGCTTGTCGAGGCGGTATGCGGGTAGCTACCGTAGCGGACCCCTATTCGGGTAACTCGATTTCGACACCGTCGACGTAGACGGTCGGCTCCCGGAGAATCCCGTCGAGATGGAGCGGGGCCTCCGTCTCGCCGCCAATTGAAGCGTTGTCGCCGATGGCGATGTGGACCGTGCCCGCGGCCTTCTCGTCCAGGAGGACCGAACCGACGAGTTCGTCGACGCCGACGTTCGTCCCGATCCCCAACTCGGCGAGGTTGTAGGCCGCTTGGCCTGCCTCCTCGGCGGCAGTCTCGATCTGATCGCGAATTTCATCGTCGCTGATCTCGGTCACGTAGCCGTCCTCGACCTCGAAAGTAAGTTGCTGGTCGTCATCGAGGAGGCCGTGGGGTCGCATCGTCCCGTCGACGACGTAGGTGCCGGTCGTGCTCTCGGGGCTCACGAACACCTCGCCCGCAGGCAAGTTCGAAAAGTCGCCCGCCTCGTGGACGATCCCGGTATCGAGGTGCCACTCGCGGCTGCCGATCTCGAAGGTAATGTCGGTGCCCTGCGGCGAGGTGACCCGGATCTCGTCGGCGTTGCGGACCTGCTCGTGGGTGGTTTTCGAGTGGTCGGCAATCGCCTCGTAGTCAGCATCGAGCCCAGTTATGAAGACGTCCTCGGTGATTCCGGGGAGGGTCGCACCACGGGCCCCGGCCTCGCAGGCCGCGCCGCGAGCGCGCGTGTGACTGATGCTCTTTGTCGTCGGGGCGAGGAACACGTCGGCCTCGCGGAGCGCGGCGTCGACGGGTTCTGGGGGTTCAGCACCGTGTTGGGGACCCGGTGGGTAGCGGACGATCACGGGGTCGTCGGTGATCTCGCCCGCAACCGCATAGAGGGCCTCGCCGATCGGCTCGCGTTTGTCGTCGGTGATGATCAGGCAGGTCTCCTCGCTGCCGAGGTCGAGACACTGAGTGAGTGCCGTCTCGGCGGCGGCTCGAAGGTCGGAATCGGCCATACAGGCCATTGCCGTCGACACGGGTTAGCAGTTTCTGTGTTTGTTTCGGTGTCTCTCAGGCGTCTCGGCCGTAATCGGTGTTCATAACACCCTCTCTATAGTATCGGAATATAATGGAAGAGGCATCACCACAGGTCGGACAGGGAAATCGCATCCAACACATCGGCGAAGCGATTCTCGTTATTGTCGGTGCCTATCTCGCTGCGGGCCTTGCGGTGACTGTGTTCGATCCGCTGGTGACCGCTGCGGTCGGTGACGCGGCGTCGACCAACGCGGTTCGGATCGTTCAGACTGTGTTGCAGTTCGTGACAATGATCGCCGTCGTCGTGGGGTACGGACGGCTCGTCGACACCGAGCGACTGATCAGGGCTGTCGTCCCCAGTCGTCGTAGCGTCGGGCTGATCGTTGGCGGAACCGTCGTGCTGTTGGGCGGCCAGTACCTCATCAATCGGCTGCTCGAAGCAGTCGACCTCTCGCCGGGAGCCAATCAGGCGGTGCTGGCTGGTGTCGGTGATCCGTTTTATTATCTCGTGATGGTGGTCATCTCGTTGCTGTTCGTGGGTCCGGCCGAGGAACTGTTGTTTCGGGGGGCCGTTCAGGGTCGACTCCGCGAGTCGTGGGGGCCGTGGCCGGCGATCATCACCGCAACGGTGCTGTTCGGGCTGATCCACATTCCCGCGGTGAGCGGCGGGTTCGGGGCCCAGCTCTCGTATGCGCTGCTGGCAGGGGTACTCGGCGTCGTGCTCGGATATCTCTACGAGTACACCGACAACATCGTTGTTCCGGCAGTGACCCACGGCTGCTACAACGGGACGCTGTTCGCACTCCTGTATCTTGGCGAGATCGGGTATCTCGGCTGAGAGTCGACAAAACGGCCGCCGAGTTAGGCCGGATTTTTCCGCGTGAGGTCGCTGCCGCAGATCGGACACCGCTCGTGGTCGTCGTCGAAGGTGCGGCCACAGCCGCCACACTGGAACTGCCACTCGCGCTGTTCGGTGATCCCGTCTCGGGCGATCACCTGGACGGCAACGTTGAGCCGCTCGGCGACGTTCTGCATCGCGTAGTCGTCGGTGACCAAGGTGCCGTCGAGTTCGAAGGCGGCGGCGACAAGGAGGAGATCGGTCTCGGAGAGTTCGTCAGCGTCGCCGGTTTCGGTGGCGACCCGCTGGACTTTTTCAGCGGTCCCGTCGGCGGGGATATGGATGTGCATTCCCGCACCCTCCTCGGCATCGAATCGGAAAGCGTGTTCTCCCTCTAGTTCCTCCTGGACCTGTGGCACTGAAGCCGTGTCGTCGTCGGTATGATACTCGTGAATAAAAGCCGACGTGTCGAGAATTTCCATGCGTTAGCGAGAGACGACGATGTAGTCTTTGACGGCCTGGACCGTGTTGATCGGGATCTTGAGTCGACCGGCGTCGTCGGCCTCAAAGCCCGATGAGTGCGCCGAAATCCCCTCGTTGGGGACGACAAGTAGGTTTCGGAGCCCGCCCGTCTTCATTTCCATCGTAATGTTGTACAGGTCCCCGAGTTCGGTTCCATCCGCCCCCATCACCGCTTTCCCGGAGAGGTTTTCGGCGAGTATGTCTACCATACCTCTGCTAACCGGACGGAATTATATAAACGCCACGGGGACCGTCTGACGGTCGTCTGTCGCCCTTCGGATCTGCCAAGCAGTTATCAGTACTCCACGCGTCTAGTTGGCTGTCCGTGTCTTCCAGTGTGCTCACCGTTACGGCGATTATTTTGGCCCTCGGTATCGGGGCGCAGGTGGTCGCCAAACGTCTCAAGATCCCGAGTGCCCTGTTTCTCATTCTGATCGGTGTCGGGCTCGGGCCCTCCGGACTGGGACTTGTGACACCCGAGACGTTCGGGGAGGGACTGTCGACGATCGTCGGGCTCAGTGTGGCGATCATCGTCTTCGACGGGGCCTTTCAGCTCCGCCGAAAGAAACTCCAGTTGGCCCCGAAAGCCATCACCGGACTAACGACAGTCGGTGCGCTAGTGATGTTTATCGGCACGGCGCTGGCCGTTCGGGTGTTTCTCGGGACCGATTGGGGACTCTCGTTGCTCATCGGCGCGCTGTTGATCGCAACCGGACCGACTGTTATCACACCGATTCTGGATGTGATTACGGTCCGCGAACACGTCGAGACCACCTTCGAAGCCGAAGGGATATTTAATGATGTGACCGCGGCGATCCTCGCGATCGTCGTCTTCGAGACGCTGGTCGTCGAGTCGATGCCACTGGCGCTCCCCGGCGGCTTTCTGGCCCGACTGGCCATTGGCGTTGGTGTCGGTACTGCAGTCGCCATCGGTATCCGGGCGCTGCTTGTCTGGATGACGATCCCGGCCGATGATGCCCCCCGTATCGCCCGGCTCGTCGTGCTGTCGGCGGTGATTCTCGCCTACGGGGCTTCGGAGGCACTGTTTCCGGAAACGGGTGTTGCGGCAGTGGCTGCTGCCGGACTCGTCATGGGCAACATGGACCTCCCACACCGCGAGTCGATCCACGACTTCAACCGGGATCTGACACTGATCGTCCTGGCGATCGTGTTCATCGCACTGGCCGCGCTGATCGAGTTCGACGCGCTGTTGGGCCTCGGCATCGGCGGGATCGGTGTTGTTGTCGTCGTCACACTCGTCATTCGCCCGCTTGTCGTTCTGCTTTCGGCACGCGATCCACAGTTCAGCCGCAACGAGATGGTGTTCGTGAGTCTCGTCGGCCCGCGTGGAATCATCCCCGCCAGCATTGCCACCCTCTTCGCGATCGAGCTCCAGGGAGCCGGACAGTTCGACGAGGCCCAAATCCTCGCCGGAACCGTCTTTTTGGTCATTCTCGTGACTGTCATCCTCCAGGCCGGACTCGCCCGCCAGATCGCAACCGCACTCAACGTCA
>Ga0208412_1000053_pt1 | contig 96889 bp, 92 predicted proteins | sample AntDeeMetag02WF4_FD_184758 | JGI IMG/M metagenome (GOLD analysis project Ga0208412, IMG submission 184758) | Saline lake microbial communities from Deep Lake, Antarctica - Antarctic Deep Lake Metagenome 02WF4 (SPAdes) (version 2) | ecosystem: Environmental > Aquatic > Non-marine Saline and... | reverse complement strand
AACCTTGGCATGCGGGTGGTGGCCGAGGGAGTGGAAACGGAGCACCAGCATCGCTTTCTGGATCAGCTGGGGTGCGACTGTTTTCAGGGCTATTACCTGGGGCGACCCGCTGAGCTGCAAGCCCTGGATCTATCCATTTCAAGGAAACTTCCAGCCGTAAATGGGGGTAAGTGATATAGAGGCGTCGCCTCAGTGGCGATTAAAGGCGAGGCTTAGGAGCCATCGGTTCCCGCGTTCAATTTTTGATACGGAATGCTGGTGAAGGTCTGGCCGGAAGAGAATCAGCCGCCCGAACAGGTTGAAGATGTTTCTTTCGCAGAAAAACTCTCCGCCTGACCGGGGTTTAACCAGCACACAATTGAACTTATAGAGCTTGCCTTCCGACACCATGTCCAAATGGGGAGCGATCTTGTGGCCCTCGGGGTAACGGACCAGATACAGACTCAACCATTTCGAGTGGAACAGAATTCGGTTTTTTACCTTTGCTGGCATTTCGCGCATTTCGTATCCATGGGTGAGTTACGATTTCATTATGGCAGTCCAGCTGGTCAGCCCTCCTTGGCCTGATCCCGCCCATTGTCAACACCTGTTTTCTTTGCGTCAGTGTAACGCTGTTAGGTGTCTACTGTATCGCGGGCTTGCCAATAGGTCCGTTGGATTGAGTGAAGTGACGTCCGGTGTCTGAAAACTCGTCGTCTTAAAAGAACAGATCCGGTAAAAAGGTGGCGATTGAGGGAAACACCATGATGATCGCCACCCCGATGATCTCTACAATGACAAATGGAACAACCGAGCGGTAAATGTCCTTCATTGTGATGCCTTCCGGTACGATTCCCTTAAGGTAAAAGAGGTTGAAGCCGAAAGGTGGGGTCATGTAGCCGATCTCCATATTGATCATGAATAGAATTCCAAACCAGACCGGATCGAACCCCATAGACTCAACAATTGGGGTGAACACTGGCAGGGTGATCAGCATGATGCCAACCGGATCCAGAACCATTGCCAGCAGGAACACGATCAGCATCATAGCGATGATGACGCCCCAGTCCCCGAAGGGGGTCATGGCCATAAGGCTCTCGATCAGCTCCTGGGCGTTCATGCTCTGGTAGGCAGCACTGAACGCGTGCGCGGCAAACAGGATCCACATAATCATGCCGGTAAGCTTGAAGGTGCGGATGGCCGCCCCATAAAGCACGGGCCAGGTGAACTGCCGGTATACGGCGGCTGAAATTAGCGCGCCCAGCACCCCCATAGCCGCCGCTTCGGTTGGCGTAGTGAGGCCACCGAGTATTGAGCCCAGGACCATGACTACGACCCCTATCGGTAGTAGTACGGCGCGCAGGGCGCGGAACTTTTCAGGCCAGGTGCCACGCTGGTCCCTGGGCAGCGCTGGGGCGAGCTCGGGCTGCAGGTGGCAGCGTACGACTATGTAGATGGCGGTCAGCACCATAAGCAGAATGCCGGGAAGGATGCCGGCTGCGAACATCTCACCTACGGACACGTCTGTAATCATCGCGTAGAGGATCATCATGATGCTGGGCGGGATCAGAATCCCCCAACCGCCCCCGGTGTTGATCACCCCAAGGGCCATCTCCCGATCGTAACCACGCTCGAGCATCGACGGTAGTGCGATCGTCCCCATAGCCACCACCGCGGCGCCGCTGATCCCGACCATGGCGGCGAAAACTGCGCAGATGCCAAGGGTGCCGAGCGCCAGCCCGCCCTTCAGCCCGCCGCACCACAGGTGCATCATCCGGTACAGGTCGCGCGCGACGCCCGTTCGCTCAAGGATCATCGCCATGAATACGAACAACGGTATGGCCACGAGCGTGAAACTGCCCATGGTGCTCCAGATCTGCGAGACCACCATGAAGAAGGAGTCGAAGCCCCAGGTGAAGTAGAGGAAGATCACGGACACGCCGCCGAGCACGAATGCCAGCGGCAGCCCCAGGAGCAGCAGGAACATCAGTGTCCCGAAGAAGAGAAGTGTCAGGAGTTCAATGCTCACGGCTGATCTCCTTGGTTGTCGGTTGCGTCCGCGCCGTGCCCGTTGAGGTTGAAGGCCACCGTGATGTCCTGCAGAAGCTTGGCCAGCCCCTGCAGCACCAGCAGCGCGGTGCCAACGGGGATGGCCAGCTTGACCGGCCAGATGGGCGGATTCCAGGCAGAGTAGGAGGTCTCCCAATCGGATATGGAGTTCCAAGCCATTTCAATGCCGAACCACAGCAGCGTCAGGGTGAAGATGAAGAACACCACCGAAGTGACTATATCCAGACCGGCTCGCTTACGGGGGGCGAGGTTCGAATGAATGAGATCGACATTGACATGCCCATCGTGGGCAAGGACGTAGGCGCCGGACATGACGGCATAAACCCCGAACAGCATCTGAGTGAGCTCGTTCGTCCATACAGTTGGGGCGTTCAATAGATAGCGGAAGCCCACCTCCAGCAGAAGGAAGATGAACATTGCGAAAATGATGAGCGCGACCGCGCGCCCGACAGCATCATTGAGTCGGGTGACCCCGGCCGTGAATGCGTTAATGGCCCACATGGTTTACTCCGAAGTCACGGGCGATGGTTGGGCGGGAGACTAGTGCGGTCCCCGGCCCAGCCGATTTTGGTCAGCGAAATTTAGAGATAGCCAAGTTCTCTGAGGTAGTCCTTGAGCTTTTTCAGGGCCTTTTTGGCCTTGTCGCTACGCTCGCCTTCCTTCTCCCATAGCTCCTGGGCCGTTTCTGTCAGCTTGTTTTGGACGTCATCCGGAAGCGTATTGATCTCGACGCCGAGCTCCTTCTGGGCCTTGGCCAGGATCAAGCGTTCCTTGTACTGGTACTCATTGGTTCGGACCCAGAACTGCTCATCGAGCGCATTCTTGACCACTTTCTGCATCTCATCCGGCAGTTCGCCCAGTGCCTTCTGGCTAACAATGATCACATCAGTGCCCGCGATGTTGAGCGCCGGGCGTACGTGGTACTTGGCAACTTCGTAAAGACCCATGCTATAGGCGCCTTGCGCTGCCCCCCAGTGAGCCCCATCCACCACGCCTGAATCGAGCGCCGAGTAGAGCTCACTGCCTGGAATATAGGAGGCGGACGCGCCGGCCTCGGTCAGGAAGGACTGCAGGGTACCGGAGGAGCGGATCTTCATACTGGTGAAATCATCCCAGCTCTCGATCGGCTCCTTCACCACCATCTCGGTCGGAAAGACCTTGTCGGTCGCCCAGTAGACGTCATGTTGGGCGGCTTCCTCGCGCAGCATCTGCTCAAAACCAAGGTTCTTGTGGAAATAGGCCACTTCCCAGACATTGCGGAAGGCAAAAGGAAGCCCGGAAGCAATGCCGGCCAGCGACATCTCGTTCTGCGCGTATTGCGGCGCGATGGTTCCCATCTCCAGGACCCCACGGCTGACCGCCTCAAAGGTTTCCTTGCCGTCAAACAGTGAACCTGCCTCGTGGAGTTCCAGTTGCAGGCGCCCATCAGTCCGTTCTTCAAGGACACCCTTGAGGCGCTTCAGGCTGTCCGTATACGAACTGCTCGAGCTGGGCCAGTGTGATTGGACCTTCCAGGTCCAGGTTTCCTCTGAATCGTCCTGAGCAACCACCGGAGTGGCGGCCAGTGCGACTGATACGCCAATCGTCAGTGCAGAGGCGTAAAGGGTCAGTGTGTGGCAGGCACGCGAAAACAGGTTCATAAGAGACCTCGTTCGTTGTTGTGTTGGTGCTAATGTTTTGCTAAGCGGAATCATAGATTGCACAATGAATCCTACTAAACGAAATTAGCACAAGACTCTGTCCATCAAAACCCTAAAGCTATTTCAGGAGTACCCGTATGATCGAAGTAACCCGCGAAGGGGGATTTGTTCACATGACGATCCGCCGACCGGACAAGAAGAACGCGTTGACACCGGCGATGTACAACACGCTTGCGGAAACAGTGGATGAGGCTGGCATGGATGCGAGTGTTCATGCCGTGGTGATTACCGGCTGCGAGGGCATTTTTACCGCCGGTAACGACATTGAGGATTTCCGGGCGCGAGCCCTTGAAGACAGCCCTGGGCCTTCTGCCGGTCTGGCTTTCATTGAAAGCCTGATTCACTGCAATACCCCGGTGATCGCGGGTGTGGAAGGCCCAGCTATCGGCATTGGGACAACGTTACTGCTGCATTGCGATGTGGTCATCAGCGGCGAGTCGGCGATGTACCGGACTCCATTCACGGATATCGGGGTGACGCCCGAGGCCGCCTCAACCGTTATGGGGCCGCTCTGGATGGGGTTCCGTCGAGCGACGCAGCTGCTGGTGCTCGGTGAGGCCCTGAGCGCGAAAGAGGCCGTTAACGCTGGGCTGGTTACGCACCGTGTCGCAGACGGAGAAGCTGAGGCGCGGGCACTGGCAGAGGCGCGCAAACTGACCACCCAGTCTCGCGATGCCCTGCGTGCCGCGAAGCAGCTTATGCTCGCGCCCTGGAGGGAGCAGGCCCTGACGGCACTGGCCCGAGAGCGGGAGGTATTTGCCGAGCGTCTGCAATCGTATGAGGTTCGACGCCATTTGGGCGTGGAATGATGGCAAGCCGAAGGGTCGTTGTTACCCAATATCTAAATTCTGCATAGCAAAATTAGGTTTTACAAACGTTGACGCATTCTAATTTTTCGTGACAGTTTAGCGATAAAGCCTCACTGAACATGCCGGGGATGAAAGTCTGATGTCCGATGCAACAAGCAGTACCCAGGTCGTGGTCGAAGAGTCCGACGTTGCGGGATTCCACAGCGTTCTCGGCTACCGGCAGACAGACTGGGAAGACGGCCGCTCTGTTCTCACCGTTGAGCTGCAGCCCCACCACATGAACCTGGCCGGCGTGATCCACGGTGGCGTCCTGAGCTCACTCCTGGATATCGCGATGGCCCAAGCCGGGACCTATTGCCCCTACCCAGGGCGCATGCGCAAGGCCCTTACCCTGTCGCTCACCACAACGTTCACCGGCCAGTGCCGCGGAGGAGTCATCACCGTTACTGGCATCAAGCGGGCCGGCGGCAGCCGCGTCTTCAACGCCACGGGTGAGGTTCATGATGCCGCGGGACAGCTGCTGGCCATGGGCGAGGGTGTATTCCGGATCCGTTCCGGCAGCGAAGGGCTTGAAGGCGTTCCGATTCCCGGCACGGAGGAGGCCGGTGCGTAAAGGCGTGCGGCCATTGGGCCGACAGTACACAACAAAGAGGCATAACGATGTTTGAACTTTCCGAGAAGGCGGACAAACTGCGCGATCAGCTGCTGGCGTTCATGGATGAGCACATCTACCCCAACGAGGCGCGCCATCAGGAAGCGATCGCCAACGCCGATAACCGATGGGCGCCGAGTCCGGTGGTGGAAGAGCTGAAGGCGAAAGCCAGGGCCCAGGGGCTGTGGAACCTGTTCCTGCCGGACAGTGACTATGGTGCGGGGCTCAGCAACTTCGACTACGCCCAGCTGTGCGAGATCATGGGCCGCTCCCACATGGCCCCGGAGGTGTTCAACTGCTCCGCTCCGGATACCGGCAACATGGAGACCCTGGCCCGCTACGGCTCGCCGGAACAGCAACGCCAGTGGCTTCAGCCGCTGCTCGACGGCGAGATCCGCTCCTGCTTCTCGATGACCGAACCGGATGTGGCCTCGTCCGATGCGACCAACATCGGGTGCCAGATCCGGCGCGAAGGCGATGAATACGTCATCAACGGCCGCAAGTGGTGGTCCTCGGGAGCTATGACCACCAACTGCCGGATCGCCATCGTGATGGGTAAGACCGACCCGGAGGCGGACAAGCACAAACAGCAGTCGATGATCCTGGTCCCCATGGACACGCCCGGGGTTGAGATCATCCGCCCGCTGACGGTCTTCGGCTACGACCATGCACCCCACGGGCATGCCGAGATCCATTACAACAACGTCCGAGTCCCGGCTGACAACATTCTGCTCGGGGAGGGGCGGGGCTTCGAGATCGCCCAGGGGCGACTCGGCCCCGGGCGCATCCATCATTGCATGCGCACCATTGGGGTTGCCGAGCGGGCCCTGGAGGTGCTGTGCCAGCGTATCCACGAGCGTGAGGCCTTTGGTCAGCCGCTGGCAATGTTCGATTCCATCCGCAAAGACATTGCCCGTTCCCGTCTCGATATTGAGCAGGCCCGACTGCTGACGCTCAAAGCCGCGCACATGATGGATACCGTCGGCAATAAGGTAGCGCGTCAGGAGATCGCCATGATTAAGGTGGCGGCGCCTCGGATGGCGCTCGAGGTGCTGGACCGGGCAATCCAGGCCCATGGTGCGCTCGGGGTGTCCCAGGACAGTTTCCTGGCGGCGGCCTGGGCGAACGTCCGTACGTTGCGCTTGGCTGATGGGCCGGATGAGGTTCATCTCGATACCATCGCCAAGCTTGAGCTGCGTGATTATTCAAAGAACTATTAGATGAGGCTCGAACAATGACAAACCCACTCTTTGATATGGCAGGCAAGGTGGCCCTGATCACCGGCTCGACCAAGGGCATCGGCCGATCGATTGCTGAGGAGATGGCGCGTTGTGGCGCGAAGGTCGTTATTTCCAGCCGCAAAGCGGATGCCTGTGAGCAGGTGGCGGGGGAGCTGAAAGAGCAGGGCTTCGAGGCCATCGCCGTGCCCTGCCACGTGGGCCGCAAGGACGACCTGCAGAATCTGGTGGACCAGACCCTCGCCACCTGGGGCCGCATCGACACGCTGGTCTGCAACGCCGCGACCAACCCGGTTTACGGCACCACCCAGGAGATGACCGACGAGGCCTGGGATAAGATCATGGATACCAACGTCAAGGGCACCTTCTGGCTGACGCAGATGGCGCTGCCGCACCTCGCCGAGCACGGTGACGGCCAGGTGGTGTTGCTGTCGAGCATTGCAGGCATCCGTGGCAACAGCGTTATCGGCACCTACGGGGTCTCCAAGGCGGCGGAGGCGGCCCTGGCCCGGAACCTGGCCGTGGAATGGGGGCCCAGCGGGGTCCGGGTAAACGCCATTGCGCCGGGGCTGGTGCGGACCGATTTTGCCAAGGCCTTGGTTGAGGATCCCGAGCGGGTAAAGAGCGCCGAGCAGAAGACGCCGCTGCGCCGCATCGGGGAGCCGATCGATATCGCCGGGGTGGCGGTTTTCCTGTCGACGCCAGCCAGCGCCTACATCACCGGCCAGGTGATCGTGGCGGACGGCGGCGAGACCGTGGGGTAGGCGTATGTCACCCACGACCGACACCCTCGATCCCCAGCTGGTGGATGTGCTCGACGCCCATCGTTTCGATGAGCACGCGCTCCAGGCATGGCTGGATGAAACCCTGCCCGAGGTCGGCCAGTGCCGGAAGATCCACCAGTTCCAGGGCGGGCAGTCGAATCCCACCTTCCTGCTGGAAACCGGCACGGGACTCTATGTGCTGCGCAAGAAGCCGCCAGGCCAGACTCTGCCCTCGGCCCATAGGGTCGAGCGCGAATACCGGGTGATCCGGGCGCTGTCCGACCACACCGGGGTGCCAGTGCCAGGGGCCAAGGGTCTGTGTGAGGACCCGGCGGTTATCGGTACGCCCTTCTACATTATGGACTTCATGCCCGGGCGCGTGGTGAGCCATCCCGCGCTGCGAGAACTTGAACACGGCGAACGCCGGTCGGTGCATGATGCCGCCATGGATACCCTTGCCCAGCTACACGCGGTCGATATCCAGCAGGTGGGGCTCACGGACTTCGGTAGGCCCCAGGGGTACGTGGCGCGCCAGGTTGAACGCTGGGGCATGCAGTACCAGGCCTCGAAGACTGGCGAGATGCCTGCCATGGACCGGCTCATGGCCTGGCTGCCGGATCACCTGCCCGCGACCGATGAGTGCGCCATTGCCCATGGTGACTACCGCGTCGGCAACCTGATGCTGGCCCCGGATTGCCCGGAGGTGACCGCGATTCTCGACTGGGAGCTGGCCACCCTGGGGCACCCGTTGGCGGACTTGGCTTACTATTGCCTGCCGCATCACCTGCCCATGGAACTGGAAGGCTCGCGGGGGCTCGTTGGTGAGGATCTAGCGGCACTCAACCTGCCCACCGAGCAGCAGTTGATCGAGCGCTACTGTCGCCAGTCCGGCCGGGAACGGATTGAGGACTGGCATGTGTTTGTCGCTTTCTCGCTGTTCCGTCTCGCCGCCATTCTCCAGGGCGTCTACGCGCGTGCGCTCCAGGGTAACGCCAGTAATACAGATGCCCTCGATGTCGGCAAGCGCGCCAGTGCCCTGGCAGAGGCGGGCTGGCGTGTGGCCCAGAACGGGGCCAGGGGAGGCGCGGTATGAAGGAACCGCTGGTACGGCGGGTGCTGGTTACCAACGACGATGGCATCCGGGCTCCGGGGCTAGCGGTCCTTGAGCGTATTGCCCACAGCCTGGCCGAGGAGGTCTGGGTGGTGGCGCCGGAGCACGATCGCAGCGGCGCCGGGCAGAGCATTTCCATGCACCTGCCGCTCCGGGTCTATGCCCAGGACGACAGCGAGCGCCGTTTCGCTCTGTCCGGCACGCCCGCCGACTGCGTGCTGTTTGCCCTGGCGCAGTGGTTCGGCGAAACCCCGCCGGACCTGGTGCTTTCCGGAGTGAACTGCGGCGCCAATGTCAGTGATTCGGTGCAGTACTCCGGCACCGTGGGGGCCGTGTTGAGCGCCGAGCATATGGGAATTCCAGCGATGGCACTGAGTCAGGCCTTTCTGGACCCCGAAGGCGTCGACTGGTCGCCCGTGACGGAACTGGGCGAAGGCGTGATCCGGGCCCTCTGGGATCCGGGGGCAGAGCCGGTTCCCTGTTGGAACATCAACTTCCCCGCTTGCGTGGCGGAGGAGGTCCGCGAGCTTCGCCAGACGCACGAGTCCCGCGGTTCCATCCAGCGGTCCCGGTTGCAGCCCGGTCGGGATGGCCGTGGCCTGCCGTACTGGTGGCTCGGTTTTGAGCGCAGCTCCCGTCACATCACCGAATTGGGTATGGACGTCTCGGTGTTGCGGAACCAGTCGATCGCGGCCACACCACTGCGCCGCGCGGCCGGTTCCTCCAACGGCATCGACGCCCTCCCGATCGGGGAACTCTAACACCATCAATGATCCGGCATTGGGCCGGAAAGGAGTAAAACAACAATGTTTACACGACACCACGGGGTCTGGCCCAAGGAACTTCCGAAAACCATGACGCTACCGCAGACCAGTGTGTTCACCAACCTGGCCATTGCGGCACTGCGTTACCCCGAACATCCGGCGATCATCTTCTACGACCGGGTGATGACGTACCGGCAACTGCTGGATGAGGTCGAAGCGCTGGCGGGTTACCTCCAAGCCAGGGACGTCAGCAAAGGGGATCGTGTGCTGCTCTATATGCAGAACGCGGCGCAGTACGTCATCGGTTACTACGCCATCCTGCGCGCGGACGCGGCGGTTATTCCCGTCAACCCGATGAACCGTGCCGCTGAGCTGGAGCACTACATCAGTGATACCGAGTCACGGATCTGCCTGGCTGGGCAAGAGCTGGCTGGGTTCATCGCTCCGCTGCTGGACACCACCCAGCTTGAGGAGGTGGTGGTCACTGCCTACAGCGATTACATCAACCCCGACACGGATCTGGAACTGCCACCGGAAGTGGCGGCGGACGGGGTGGCCCTGGAGAAGCCGGGGCTGGTGAGCTGGAACGAGGCGATCCGGGCTGGACATGTCCCATCGGCCCATACCGCCGGGCCCGATGACATTGCCGTGATTCCCTTTAGCTCCGGCACAACCGGGGCGCCCAAGGGCTGCACCCATGTGCACCGGGGCGTGATGGCCACCGCTGTGCACCGCGCCTTCTGGAACCTGAGCACGGCTGACACGGTTCAGCTGTCGACGCTGCCCTTTTTTCATGTCACGGGCATGAGCGGCTCCATGAACAGCCCCATCTTCAGTGGCTCTACCTCCGTCATCATGACCCGCTGGGATCGCACTACTGCCGCCAAACTGATCGAGCGCTATCAGGTCAGTGGCTGGACCAACATTGTCACCATGGCAGTGGATTTCCTGTCCAATCCGGATCTCGATCAGTACGACATCAGCAGCCTCAGGACCATTGGCGGCGGTGGTGCCGCCATGCCCGCGGCGATTTCCGAGAAACTCAAAAGCCGTACCGGCCTCGACTACATCGAGGGTTATGGTCTGTCCGAAACCATGGCGGCGACCCATATCAACCCACCGGATGCGCCCAAGTCGCAGTGCCTGGGAGTGCCTGTTTTCGATGTGGATTCGCGCATCATTGATCTCGAGACGCTGGCGGAGAAGGGCCCCGGTGAGGTGGGCGAGATCATCAGTCACGGGCCACAAGTGACGATTGGCTACTGGAACCGGCCGGATGAAACCCGCAACGCCTTCGTCGAAATCGACGGCAAGTCCTTTTTCCGAACCGGGGATCTTGGCTACTTCGACGAGGATGGCTACTTCTTCATGGTTGACCGGGTGAAGCGAATGATCAATGCGTCCGGCTTCAAGGTCTGGCCCTCGGAAGTGGAGAGCCTGATGTACCGTCATCCGGCGATCCACGAGTGCTGCATCATCTCAACGCCCGACCCCAAGCGGGGCGAGAGCGTGAAGGCGTGCATCGTGCCCACGGAAGAGGCCTGGGCGACGATTGCGGCCGATGACATCCGTAACTGGTGCCGGGAGATGATGGCTGCCTACAAGCTGCCGAATGAGATCGAGTTCGTGGACGAGCTGCCAAAGTCTCAGACCGGCAAGGTTATGTGGCGGTCGCTGCAGGAACAGGAATGGAAGGACTCGTCCTGACCGGCAACTGTCACGGGGTCAGAGATGGGACAAAGAAGTTCCATCTTACTACTCAAGAACCGCACTGCGGAATTAGGTTCTGTATATTGACAGAAGATTCTCTTAAAGTACGCTTGGGTAGAGAGGAGCGAAAAAGCAAAAAAGCAAAAAACCGAGCGGGGTAACCGGATAAAACATCTGTAGGTAACAGACAACCTGCGGCATCCAATAACAATTATCTGCCAAGAGGGGAACAACTTGAATATTCTGCTTCAGAATCTGATCAATGGTCTGACGCTGGGGAGCATTTACAGCCTTGTTGCGCTCGGGCTTACGTTGGTGTACGGCATACTGCACATCCCCAACTTCGCCCATGGCGCGCTCTATATGGTGGGGGCGTTCATGACCTATTTCTTCATGGTCGATCTGGGGGCTCATTACTGGATCGCCATGCTCGGCTCGGGAGCCGTGGTGGCACTGTTGGCGGTGCTGTGCGAGCGTCTGGTTTTTCACCAGCTCCGTCACTCACCGCCGATCCACGATAAGATAGCCGCGATCGGCATCCTGTTGTTCCTCGAGGCGCTGGTGCAGATGCTCTGGGGGGCGGACTTCCGCCGTATGTCATCACCGTTCACCGGTGTCATGAATATCCAGGGCCTGATCATCCCGGAACAGCGAGCACTGATTATTGCCGGCGCGGCCGTTCTGGTGGTCGGGTTGCAGCTTTTCCTTCGCAGGACCATGACGGGATCCACCATCCTGGCCATGGCCCAGAACCGTGAAGGGGCCTTTCTGGTGGGCATCGACGCCAACCGGGTCGCCATGATGACCTTTGCGATCTCCGGCATGCTGGCCGCCTTTGCCGCCACCCTGTATGCCCCGATCAACCTTGTCTATCCGGCAATGGGGCACCTGGTGATCATGAAGGCCTTCGTGATCATCATCATCGGTGGCATGGGCAGCATTCCCGGTGCCGTGATCGGCGGCATGATCATCGGCTTCACCGAGGCCCTCGGCGGGTTCTATCTCTCGAACGACTATAAGGATGTAATGGCTTTCGCTCTCCTTGTCGTGATCCTTTCCATCCGTCCGCAAGGGCTCTTCACGAAGGGGGCGCATTAACCATGTGGTTGAAACTGGCAGCTTTACTGACCCGACCTGCGACCAAGTATCTGTTCATTGCCCTGGCGCTGGTGTTTCCCCTGGTGGCCCAGAACGAGTATCAGATCTACGTTATGGCGTCTGCCTTCGTCTGGGCCATTGCCGTCTACGGGCTCAATATCATTACCGGTTACTGCGGTCAGCTGAACCTGGCTCATGGCGGCTTCTTCGCCCTTGGGGCCTACACGCTGGGGCTACTGACGGCGGATTACAGCTGGAGCTACTGGCCGGCGTTCGTTGCGGCTCTGGCGATGACCGCAGTCGTGGGTTTCTTCGTGGGCATTGTCTCACTGCGTCTCAAGGAGCACTACTTCGCCATCTTCACCCTCTGTGTCGGCTTTATCATGTACTTGTTGATGGACAAGTGGGAGGAGCTGACTCACGGGCCGGTGGGCGTGCGAAACATCGCCCCGCCCGACGGCTTCGGGCTGGTCGACTTCACCGAGACCACACCGGTCTATTACCTGACGCTGGTGTTCCTGGTGCTGTCGATGTGGTTCATCGGCAGGCTCTCGCGCTCGCTGCTGGGGCGTACCCTGATCGCCATCCGCAACGGGGACGAGCTTGCCCAGTCACTCGGGATCAACCTGATGCGCAACAAAGTGCTGGCGTTCGTTCTCTCGACCACCTTCGCCGGACTGGCGGGCGCCCTGTACGCTGGGATGGTGCGTTTCATCGGCCCCGAGGATGCCAACATCCTGCACACCTTCGACATGATCACCTACCTCCTTGTCGGTGGCATCGGCACGCTGTCCGGCCCCCTTGTCGGGACCATGGGCATCGTGTGGCTGACCCAGTCGCTGCAGTTCATGGAGGAATACCGGATGATCCTGTTCGGTCCGTTGCTGGTGTTGCTGGTGATTTTCTTCCCACGGGGCATCGTCGGCTCCTTTCTGGGCTGGCTGCATCGCCGTACCCAGGGCGAGGCCGAGGCAGCCGCCAAGACACAGCAGAGTCGGGATATTACCGGCCGGGAGGTCAACAACAATGCTTAAAATCGAGAACCTGACCAAGATGTTCGGTGGTCTGGCGGCGGTTAAGGATGTTTCCGTCGAGTTCGAGGCCAACCAGGTCAACGCGATCATCGGCCCCAACGGGGCCGGCAAGAGCACCTTTTTCAACCTGGTGGGCGGTGCGCAGAAGCCCAGCTCCGGGCGGATCATCCTCGACGGGGAGGACATCACGACGCTGCGCTGCGACCACATCGCCAAGCGGGGGGTTGGCCGCACCTTCCAGACCACTAACCTGTTCGATCAGGCGTCCGTTCTGGATAACCTGATCGTGGGGCATCGGCTGCGGACCCGTTCCGGCCTTTGGGACGTACTGACCAACTCCCGGCGATTGCAGCGGGAGGAAAAGCTCAGCCGCGACAGGGCACGCGAGGCGCTGGATTTCGTGGGGCTGTCGCACGTGGAGAACCGCTTTATCGCGGACATCACCCAAGAGGAGAGCAAGCGGGTGGCTTTCGCCCTGGCACTGGCGACGGAGCCCAAGATCCTGCTCCTCGACGAGCCGGCAGCTGGAGTCAACCCCGAGGAGACGGAGGGGCTGGCTCGGCTGATACGCAAGATGGTGGACCATGGTCTGACGGTATGCCTGATCGAACACAAGATGGACATGATCATGGGCATAGCCGACAAGATCATGGTGCTGGATCACGGCGAGAAAATTGCCGAGGGCGCGCCGCAGGCGGTCCGCGAGGACCCGGCCGTTATCGAAGCCTACCTGGGGAGTGACGACGATGCTGCAGCTTAACAACGTCGATGTCTGCTACGGCAGCTTCAAGGCCATCAGTGGTGTCTCGATGACGGTGGAATCAGGGGAGCTGGTGGTTCTGCTCGGCGCCAATGGTGCCGGCAAGAGTTCCCTGTTCAATGCCATCAGCGGCCTGAACCGGCCCAGTGCCGGGCAGATCGACTTCGAGGATCAGAGGTTGAGCGGCCTCAAACCCCACGGGATCGTCTCCGCGGGCGTGGTCCAGTGTGCTGAGGGTCGCAAGCTGTTCCCGCAGATGAGCGTGATGCAGAACCTGATGATGGGCGCCTACGTCCATCGTCGGGACAAGGCGGGTAACCGCCAGCATCTCGAGGAAGTGTTTGAGCTCTTTCCGGTCCTTCGAGAGAAGTCGGGTGAGTTAGCTAGCGCCCTTTCCGGGGGGCAGCAGCAGATGGTGGCCATCGGGCGTGCCCTGATGAGCCGGCCACGCCTGCTGATGCTCGATGAGCCCTCGCTGGGACTGGCGCCGCTGGTCGTGCGCCAGATGTTTGAAGCCATCCAGAAGATCAACCGTCTCGGCACCACGGTGCTGCTGGCGGAACAGAATGCCTATGCGGCGCTCAAGATTGCTTCTCGGGCCTATGTCATGGAAGGCGGGCAGTTGGTCATGGAAGGAGATCGCGAGACCATGCTTGGTAATGACGAGGTGCGCAAGGCGTATATCGGGGCGTGAGGCGTATCCACAACCTGATGCAGTAGTAATCGAACAACAACACTAAGGCAACACTAAGGAGACAACAATGAAAACACTCAAAGCACTTACCCGCGCATTCACAGTGGCCGTTATGGGTGTCGGGCTGTCCGCCGGCGCCTTGGCCGAGGGCACGATCAGCATTGGGTTCTCGGGACCCTTGAGCGGCGGCGCCGCCGTGTATGGGGAGAACGTCCTTTCCGGACTCGAGATGGCAGCCGATGAGATCAACGAAAATGGGGGTGTCGAGATTGACGGTGAAACCCATACGATCAATCTGGAATCCCTGGATGACATGTATTCGCCCTCCGAAACGGCCACCAACGCCAAGCGCCTGACCCAACAGTCGGACGTGTCGGCGATCTTCGTCCCCCATACCGGTGGCATATTCGCCCTTCAGGATTTCAACGTTAAAGACAGCTTCCTGATCATGGCCTATACGAGTACGCCGTCGGTCACCCAACAGGGCAATCCGCTGACTGTTCGAATCCCGCCGACCTTTGATGGCTACGTGAGGGTCTTTACTGAGTACGCCATGAAGGAGTACGGCAACAAGCTGGGCATGGCCGGGGCAACTCATGAGTACGCCAAAATCTGGGCCAAGATGCTGGAGAAGGAGTGGACGGATCAGGGCGGTGAAGTGGTGGCGAAGAACCCCATGGGCTACAACAAATCCGCCGATTTTTACACCGGTGTGAGCCGGACCCTGTCCGCAAAGCCGGATGTGCTGTTTGTTGGGGGTGCCTCGGAGCCAACGGGGCTGGTGGTACAGCAGGCCAACCAGCTGGGCTTCAAGGGTGGCTACATCGTGATGGACCAGGCCAAGCTAGATGAGGTGGCCGAGGTTACCGGCGGTCTCGCGCCGTTGAACGGCGCTGTCGGGGTAACGCCGCTGTCGATCTATGAGTCCGAGTCGGCGAAGGCCTTCATCAAGCGCTACCAGGACCGGTATGACGACATGCCCGGCTCGGAAGCGGCCTACAACTACCTGGCGCTGCACGGGCTGGTGAAGGCAATGCAGCTTGCAGGCACCACCGATGCCAAAGCCGCGCGGGCCCATATCGAAGAAGCCATGGGTAAACTGGACAAGCGCTTCAACCCCTACGATGTCACCGAGGTTACCGACGATGGCGGCTTTGTCACCGAGCTCACCATGACCGTGGTTGAGGATGGTGAGATGGTCCAGAAAGACGTGGACTAGGACGGGGATACCGGAAAGGGGCCTCAGGGCCCCTTTTGTTGATGGAATCGGTGCCGTTCAGCCGAGGTACATGGCCAGGTTCTCGGCCACGCAGGCGGGTCTGTCTTCCCCCTGAATTTCGATCCGGGTTGAGAAGGTGGCGAGCGTGCGTTGATGGTCAACGGTGGATACGTCTTCAAGCGTGACGCGCGAACGGATGGCCGAGCCGGCCCTGACTGCTGCCGGGAACCGCAGCTTGTTCATCCCGTAGTTAATACTGGCGGAGGTGCCGGTGACCTGGAAGATGGCCTGGTTCAGGACCGGGATGAGCGAGACCGTGAGGAAGCCGTGTGCCACCGTGCTGTGCCAGGGGGTGTCGCGACGGGCTCGTTCTCCGTCAACGTGGATCCACTGGTGGTCCCCGGTGGCATCGGCAAAGGCTTGGATCATGTCCTGCGAGACCGTCTTCCAGGGGCTGTGGCCGAGCAGTGCTCCCACATGGTCGGGAAGCGCTTCCAGGGGAATATCGTTCATGATCTTCTCCGGATAAAAGAAATTAAATTCCGCTTAAAGAAATCGGGTTCCATAATAATTCTGGCCCAGGGGGGCGTGACGTGCAACCACGGGCGCCGATCCCTGACCACAGAGGAGAAACCCAATGCCACAGAATGACCAGGTGATTCTGGCCGAACGCCCCACGGGGATGCCGGATGAAACCAATCTTGTGCTCCAGGCTGGGCCTATGCCCGAGGCGGCGGACGGGGAGGTTGTGCTCAAGACGCTCTATCTGTCGCTGGACCCCTACATGCGCGGGCGGATGAACAGTGGCGCGTCCTACGCCAGCCCCGTTGAGGTGGGGCAGGTGATGCAAGGGGCGACCGTCAGCGAGGTGGTTGAAAGCCGCTTCGACGGCCTGGCACCCGGCGACATTGTCCTGGGGTATGGCGGCTGGCAACGCTATGCTGCCGCCCCCGGTAAGGCCCTGCGCCGGCTGGATCCCGGCGAGGCGCCCATCACGACCGCCCTTGGCGTCATGGGGATGCCGGGCTTTACCGCCTATGTGGGCCTGCTGGATCTGGGTCAGCCGCGCGCTGGTGAGACCGTAGTTGTTTCCGCAGCCGCGGGTGCCGTCGGCCAGGTGGTCGGGCAGCTGGCCGGAATTCAGGGGTGTCGGGTTGTCGGCGTGGCCGGAGCCGACGATAAGTGCCGCCAGGTCACCGGAACCTACGGTTTTGATGCCTGCATCAACCACAAGTCGGATGAGTTCGAGCAGCAGCTCGATGCAGCCTGTCCGGACGGCATTGATGTGTATTTCGAGAGCGTCGGTGGAAAGGTCTTTGATGCCGTCATGAAACGCGTCAATGACTTCGCTCGGATTCCGGTCTGCGGCCGTATCGCTCATTACAATCAGACGGAGTTGCCTGAGGGGAAGGACCGGTTGATCCCGTTTATGGGCAAGGTTCTGGTCAAGCGTCTGATGTTGCGCGGGTTTATTCAGTCCGATCACCTTGAGCGCCAGCCTGACTTTCTCAAAGACATGGGGGAGTGGCTTCGCCACGGAAAGATCTACTATCAGGAGGACATCGTGGATGGCCTGGAGAATGCGGTCAGTGCCTTTCAGGGGCTATTACGAGGCGATAATCGCGGCAAGCTGATAATACGGGTGGCTCCGGACTCTCCTGCCTAGGGACTGAGGTCGGGGTGGTTTCACGCCACCCCGACGCCCGGTGTCAGCCGGCCTCGAGCAGGCTGACGTACCGGTCCAGGTGGAAATCCTCATCACCCAGCTGGTGGTTGATCATGATCAACCGTTTGGCGTAATGGCTCAGGCTGTACTCCCAGGTCATGCCAATACCACCATGGAGCTGGATGGCCTGTTCCGCGATGAACTGGCTGGACCGGCCGATCACATTCTTTGCCGCCGACAGTGTGCGGTCACGCTCGGCACTGGCTTCGTCGTCGGCCACATTGGCCGCCAGGATCGTCATGGAGCGGGCCTGTTCCAGCTCCGAGTTCATGTCCACCATGCGGTGCTGCAGCACCTGGAAACGGCCGATGGGCACCCCGAACTGCTTGCGCGTCTTGAGGTACTCGAGCGTCAGGTTGATCGCCTCTTCCATGGCGCCGATGGCCTCGGCGCAGAGTGCCGCGATGGCCCGGCCAGACTGGTACTGAATGACCTCGCCGGCAGCGCCTTCGGCGCCAATGCGCAAGTCCGCGCCGACCCGGACATTGTTGAGGAAGAGATCACAGCCCTTCGCGCCATCCATCGTGCGGTAGACGCGGCGCTCGATACCGGCTGCCTCCGGATCCAGGGCAAACAGGGACAACCCGCTGTTGTCACGGGCGTCGCCACTGGTGCGTGCGGACACAATGATCAGGTCTGCGGCATGACCGCCGATCAGTACGCTTTTGCGGCCATTGAGCACGTAGCCGTCGCCCGAGGCTTCGGCACGGGTTTCGACATCATCGAGGTTATAGTGGCTCTGGGGTTCCTGAAGGCCCACAGCGACTTTGAGTTCACCAGTGGCGATGCGGCTCAACCAGTTGTCTTTTTGGCTATCGCTGCCGGCCTGGGCAATAAGACCGCCGCCCAGTATCACAGTCTGGCGATAGGGTTCCAGGCACAGCCCCCGACCCATTTCCGTCATAACCGATTGCACATCGACTCCAGAGCCGTTGAATCCGCCCATATCCTCCGGGAAGGGCACGGCACAGAGGCCGAGCTCGCCGAGCTGATTCCAGAATGCTTCGCTGAAGCCGAGATCGGTCTCGCAAAGTTCCAGCCGTTTCTGGAAGTCGTATTCACCACGAACCAAGCGAGACATCGTGTCCCGTAGCATCTGTTGATCTTCGTTGAGCATGAAATCCATGGGGTCCTCCCTCAGAGCCCGAGAATCATTTTACTGACGATGTTCTTCTGGATCTCGTTGGATCCGCCAAAGATCGAAAGCTTGCGCATGTTGAAATAGTGCGGTGTAACGCCAGCGCCGTGGGGGTCCGCGAGGTGATCGCCTCCGTAACTTTGATCGAGCTCTTCCTCGACAAAAGGCTGAGCATAAGGGCCTAAGGCGCGACGGGCGAGATCTGTGATCGCCTGTCGGATCTCGGTGCCGCGAACTTTAAGCATGGAACTCTCCGCGCCCGGGGCGCCGCCTCCTTCGACGGAGGCGATGATGCGTAGGTTACTGATCGAGGCGGCCTGGAGGTCGATCTCAATCTGGGCAACGCGTGCCGCAAAGGTGGGGTCCTCGATCAGGGGCCGACCGTTTTTGCGCTGGCGCGCGGCAATGCCCTTGAGGTGGCCCAGGGCAGCTTTGGAGTTTCCTATCCCAGCCAGACCGGTGCGCTCATAGGTGAGCAGGTACTTGGCGTAGGTCCACCCCTTGTCTTCCTCTCCCACGAGGTTCTCCACCGGCACCTTCACGTCGTCGAAGAAGACCTCGTTGACTTCGTGCTCGCCGTCGAGCGTGATGATCGGGCGCACCGTGACGCCCGGGGCGTCCATGTCCATAAGCAGGAATGAGATACCTTCCTGAGGTTTGACCTCGGTGTTGGTCCGCACGAGGCAGAAGATCTTGTTCGCATGCTGACCGAGCGTGGTCCAGGTCTTCTGCCCGTTGACGATGTAGTGATCGCCGTCACGCACGGCGCGGGTTTTGACCGACGCCAGGTCTGACCCCGCGCCTGGCTCCGAGTACCCCTGGCACCACCAGTCCTCGCCGCTGAGTATGCGCGGCAGATAATACTGGCGCTGCTCTTCAGAGCCGAATTTGGTAATGACCGGAGCGACCATATTGACCCCGAACGGGATCACACGCGGAGCACCATAGTGGTTGGATTCCTCATCCCAGATGTGCTTTTGTACAGCGGACCACTCCACTCCGCCGTATTCCCGCGGCCAGTGAGTGGCGTACCAGCCCTGCTTGTTCAGGATCTGCTGCCAGCGCTCGTGGTCCTCGCGACTCATTCGACGGCCACTTTTGACTTTGGCTGCAATGTCGGCCGGTAACTTCTCGTCAAGGAAGCTCCGTACCTCGTCTCGGAAGGCCAACTCATCGGCCGTGTAGTTCATATTCATCGGTCATCCTCTCCTCGATCCATGCTTATCTCACTCAAGATTCATTACCTTCGCATACTTCGTCTCTAAGCGGAATCACATACCGCAATGCAGAATTTTACAAAGGATATATGTCAGATTAAGTGTATTCAAGTGCATTAGTTAGCCATTGAATCTGTATCGGAAACCGCTTGTCAGAATCTAGTTCTGAAATCTTGTGTGACGTAATTGTGTTCGCTATATTCAATTCTACGGAAATTGGTACTGCAGTGCATTATTCACATTTTGCAAGGCGAAATAAAAAATTTAAATATGCCGATATCCGTGTCACAGCAAAACATAGCGCGATAAAAATGCCGTTCTGGGCGATCAAGCGTTGACTCGTGGTTGCGCTGCCCGTAAAGGACCTTTTAATGACAACAAGACGTAAGACGAGGTTTGCAATGACAACAACAAAGCCGTTCAAGACGCATCCGTTCACACGCGCCTGTGCTCTGGCCAGCTTTTCACTGACCGGGGCCCTGGCAACGCCGGCCCTGGCCCAAGAGGCGCAGGGTGATGTCGAAGAACTCCGCAAGCAGGTTCAGGAACTGCAACAGCGGCTGGACAGCGCAGTCGGACAGGCACCGGAGCCGGATCGTGGGGATCGCTATCTCGTGCGTGACGGTGATGGCATCAAGATCGGGGCAACGACTATCTCCTTTGATGGCTTCATCAAAGCCGACGCAATATTCGGGTCCGGAGGTGATGGGACGCGCAATGCCTACTCGGTCGGGTTGCCCAGGACCTTTGCGACCGCTGCGAGCAGCGGAAAGAGTGATTGGAAGACTGGTTTCACAGCCCGTGAAAGCCGGCTGGCCATCGGTTCCAAGACCGAAGATGTCGCCGGTCATACCCTGCGTACCTACCTGGAGATGGACTTCAACCAGGGCGCTAATGCCCCCGGTAACGAGGTCGTTTCCAACAGCTACGCACCACGGCTGCGTCAGGCCTATGGCGACTGGAACGGCTGGACCGCTGGCCAGACCTACACCACCTTCAGCGATCTGGCGGCATTGCCGGATATCCTTAACCAGGGGTACATGGCAGCGTTCATCTATACGACACAGCCCCAGCTCCGTTATACGATGGCGGCTCCCGGCGGGAAGTTCATGGTGGCGCTTGAGAATCCGGAAGATGGTTTCGGTAATACATCCTATGATGACCAGTCCTATCCGGACCTGACGGCACGCTATCAGCTGCGGAACCGGTACGGTATTTATTCCGTTTCCGGGGTTCTGCGGAACATGGAACACGACAATCCCGATGGTGAGGATGATGAGAAACTTGGCGGCGCAGTGTCAGTAAGTGCCCGGATCCCCACCATCGGTCGTGACGACCTTCGGCTTCAGTACAACTATGGTCATCTCGGTCGCTATATGGGGCTGTTCACCTATCCGGACGTAGATCTTGGAGAGCAGGCTGCGGGCGAGGTTGATCCGCTGACGACCTATGGGGCAACCGCTGCGTACCGGCACTACTGGAGCCAGACCTGGCGTTCCAGCCTGGTTCTTTCCCAGACGGAAATTGTTGAAGACCTGGCTTTCAGTCCCTCAGGCGCACTGGGTGATTTCGACAAATCAGCGTCTGTTCACGCGAATCTGATCTGGCAGGCCCATGAGAATTTCCAGGTTGGGCTTGAATACGCTCACTGGGATTTCCAGGCCATTTCCGACGACAGCAACCGCCAGTACGAGCAGGTCATGGCATCGGCGGAGTACTCGTTCTGACGGGAACATCCCGGCGGGTCAGGGCATCCTGCCCATGATCTCTTTAACAGAAAAACCCCGGCGGGAGGCCGGGGTTTTTTGTGGACGAGGCCCAGAGGTCAGCTGAAGGCCTGGAGGCCAGTCTGGCCACGGCCCAGGATCAGCGCATGGATGTCATGGGTACCCTCGTAGGTGTTGACTGCCTCGAGGTTCATGGCGTGGCGGATGACGTGGTACTCGTCGGAGATGCCGTTGCCACCATGCATGTCCCGGGCAGTCCGGGCGATATCCAGGGCCTTGCCGCAGTTGTTGCGTTTCAGCAGCGATACGGCGTCCGGCGTGACCGTGCCGTCGTCCATCATGCGGCCGAGCTGAAGCACGGACTGCAGGCCCAGCGTAATCTCGGTCTGCATATCCACGAGCTTTTTCTGGATCAGCTGGTTGCTGGCCAGAGGTTTGCCGAACTGCTTGCGCTCCAGAGTATAGTCACGCGCGGCATGCCAGCAGAATTCCGCAGCCCCGAGCGCCCCCCAGCAGATGCCGAAACGGGCCTTGTTCAGGCAGCTGAATGGTCCCTTGAGCCCTTCCACATCGAGCCTGTTCTCCTCCGGAACAAAGACCTCATCCATGAAGATGGAACCGGTCTCGGACGCCCGCAGGGAGAACTTGCCTTCGAGTTTGGGTGTATCCAGCCCCTGGGCGCCACGCTCCAGAACAAATCCGGTGACCGTCCCTTCAAGCTTGGCCCAAATGACGAAGACATCGGCGATGGGCGAGTTGGTAATCCAGGTCTTGGAGCCGCTGACGCGATAGCCGCCGTCGACCTTCTGCGCCTTGGTTTCCATACTGCCGGGATCGGAGCCGTGGTCGGGTTCGGTCAGGCCGAAGCAGCCAACTTTCTCGCCCGAGGCCAGTTGCGGGAGCAGGCGTTGTTTCAGCGGCTCCCGGCCAAAGGAATGGATAGGGTGCATAACCAGTGATGACTGGACGCTCAGCGCCGAACGGTAGGCTGAGTCCACCCGCTCGACTTCGCGCGCGATCAGTCCGTAGCACACGTGGCTCAGGCCAGGGCCACCGTACTCCTCTGGCAGTGTTGCGCCGAGCATGCCCAGCTCGCCCATGTCAGTGAAGATGTCGCGGTCGAACTGTTCATGGCGGTTGGCCTCGATAATGCCAGGCATCAGCCGCTTGTCGCAGAAACCACGAATGCTGTCGCGGACCTGGCGCTCGGTTTCGCCCAGGCGGGATTCGAGGGACAGCAGATCGTCCCAGGGTGCAGTAGCCATTAGCTTACTCCTGAAAATGTGTGAGTTGGGGCGGGGCGTGAGCCTGCCGCCCAGTCAGTCAGTGGTGCGTTCAAGGACAGCGGCGATGCCCTGGCCGACGCCGATGCACATGCTGATCAGCGCGTAACGGCCCTCTATCTGTTCCAGTTGGCGGGTTGCCGTGAGTGCGATCCGGGCCCCTGAGGCGCCCAGGGGATGACCCACGGCAATGGCACCACCGTTGGGGTTAAGCCGTGGATCCGTGGGGTTTATGCCAAGTCGCGTGGTGCAGCCGAGTACCTGGGCGGCGAACGCCTCGTTGATCTCAATCACGTCCATGTCGTCGATGCTGAGGCCGGCCCGTGCAAGCGCCTTTTCGCTCGAGGGTACGGGCCCGTAACCCATAACCCTTGGGGCTACCCCGGCGATGGCTGCCGATACGATCCGCGCGCGAGGCCGGACGCCCGCTTTCTCGCCCGCTTCCCGGGAGCCGATGATCAGTGCCGCCGCCCCGTCGTTGATGCCGGAGGCGTTGCCTGCGGTCACTACGCCACCGTCGAACAGTGGCTTGAGCCCGGACAGGGCATCAACTGTGGACTGAGGCCGTGGGTGCTCGTCCTGTTCCACGCTGACCGGCGGTTTCCGGCGCCCCTGGGGCACTTCTATGGGCTGCAGTTCGCCGTCGTAGAAACCGGCTTTCAGGGCGGCATCATAACGCGCCTGGCTCTGGGCCGCGTACTGGTCAACTGCCTCCCGGGAAAGCCCCATCTCCGCAGCAATGTTGTCCGCTGTCTCCGGCATGCTGTCGTTGCCAAACGCCTTCTCGATCCGGGGATTGGGGAAGCGGGCGCCGATGGTGCTGTCGTAGGCCCGCAGATCACGCCCAAAAGGCGTCTCGCTCTTGGCGAAAACGAAGGGCGCGCGGCTCATGCTCTCGGTGCCGCCGGCCACGAACAGGTCCCCTTCGCCGCAGCGGACGGCGCGGGCCGCGTCCACGATAGCGGCCAGGCCGGAGCCGCACAGTCGGTTCACAGTCAGTCCCCCCGTCTCGAGGGGGAGGCCTGCCATCAGTCCGGCGTGGCGGGCGACATTGCGGGCATCCTCACCCGCTTGGTTGGTGCAGCCCGCAATGACATCTTCGTAGTCGGCTGGTCCGAAGCTATTTCGTTCGATTACGTTCTGGATGACACCGCTCAGCAGGTCGTCCGGGCGTACGGGTGCTAAGGCGCCAGCGTGGCGCCCGAAGGGTGTTCTGAGGCCGTCGTAGATGTACGCGGACATGTTTCCCCCATTTCAGGTCGCTAAAGAGCCCATCCTGACCGTTCCCGTTGACCCAAGAGTGCGCCCGGATGAGCTATGGTGTTAATAATGCTACAATGGTTTTGCTTGGCAGAACTGTGTTCTGTAATTGGTTTAGGTTAGCGCGAGGATTGTCATCAATGCAAGTCGTTCCGGGCGGCGGAGAGCACGCCCCATGACGCGTTACGTTCTGCCATTCGCGGCGTTTTGCGAGCTGGTGGCGCTGGTGAGCGGCGTAGCGTCGCTCAGCCTTGTCGCCGGAGGCGCGTTCCTGGTGTATTTCCTGTTCCGGCTTCCCCGTCTCGGGGGTTACGCCCGATACCTGATGCTCACTGCGGTTACGGTGATTGCCGGCTTGTTGGCCGGCGGTCGCCTGAGTGGGCCCGAGCTGGGCGAGGCGGCTACGGCCGCCGCCTTCTACGGGACCTTCCTGGGCAGCCTGGGCACGATGCAGTGCCTGGTCAGGCGGTTTGAGCTTCTTCGCCGAGCGCACGACGTACTTCTGGCCGGACGCCCGATCTGGCTCTACCCCAAGTACGTGTTGACCAGCTGCACCATTGCTTCGGTGCTGAGTTTCGGGGTTATGAGCCTGTTATGCGGTTCCCTGCCCGAGACCCTGCGCCAGCGCGACATCTCGGGGCAGGCACGCACGCGCTGGTTGCGCAGTATCCTGACCAGCACTTTGCGGGGCTTTGCCCTGGTGCCGCTCATCGCGCCTACCAGCGTTGCCGTTGCCATTATTACGCGGGAAGTACCTTCGCTGGGCTGGGCCCAGATGCTGCCCTTCACGCTCGTTGCCGCACTGGTGTTCGTGGCGGTGGGATGGGTGACGGAGCACCGGCGTTTCACGGCGGTCAGTGCCCAGCGCACCGAGCTGGGCGACTGGCCGGCAGGGACAGCGCAGCTGCTCGCTGTGGTCGGAGCGGTCTTCGGGGGCATTACGCTGTTGGCGACGCTAACACCCCTGAACGTCTCGAGGGCCGCAATGCTGTGCGTGCCCGGCATTACCTTCCTCTATATGTCGCTGCAAGACGGATCCCTGGCCGGGGCTTCCACGCAAATGATCAACAGCGTCACGGGACTGAGCAACGAGATCTGTATCTTTGCGGCCTCGGCAGCGTTGGGGGTGACGCTGTCTGCCCAGGTGCCGCCCGAGCTCCTGTCGCAGCTTCTCGAAGGGCAGGCGAGTCTCCTCATGTTGATGGCGGGGGGGCTGCTGATCCTGCCGCTGTTTGCCTGCGCCGGCATTGCGCCCATTACTGTGTTGAGCTTCCTGGCGGGGGTTCTGGGCGAGCTCGCGGTTTCCGGGGCTGATCCGCTGTTGCTGGCCGTTGCCTTGGCGATTGGTTTTTCCCTGGCGATGATGCTCTCACCCTTTGGTCCCTCGGTCATGCTGCTCTCCCGTTTTGCCGGTATGTCGCGCTGGGTCGTGGCTTTCGGCTGGAACGGTCGGTTTGCCTTGGTGTCGATTCCCCTGATGCTCGTCCTCATGTGGGTTTTTCAGTACTGGACAATGGCCTGAATCTGAAGATGAAAAAGCGGCCCATATTCGCTAGAATGTTCCGCATAGCAGAATCTGGGGCCATAAAGCGCACCCTGTGCGCCAACGGCACCGCAACATTCAGAAGAGGTAAGGCATTATTCTATGGCACATGATGACATCATAACCCCGGACCTGGCGCTGGCGTCGGAAGAAGCCCGCTCGAAGGAGCCGGAAAAGGACCGTAAGTTTGTTGAGGCGCTGTCACGGGGGCTTGATGTCCTGCGGGCCTTCAGTCAGGGATCAGTGATTCTGGGTAACCAGGATATAGCCCATATCACAGACCTGCCCAAGCCGACTGTCTCGCGGATGACGCATACACTGACCCGGCTGGGCTATCTCAGTTACAACCCGGTCTTCGAGAAGTACCAGTTGAGTGTGGGGGTGCTGGCACTGGGTTATGCCTATGTCTCGAACCTCAAGGTCCGCCAGCTCGCCAAACCCTACATGGAAGAGTTTGCCCGCCGCACTAATATGTCCGTAGGGCTGACCTGTCATGACCGCTTGCACATGATCTATGTGGAAAACCGAATGCCGCCCGAGGCGCCGCTGCTGCGCATGGAAATCGGCCGGCGTCTGCCGATGGCGACCACCTCGGCGGGGCGGACCTACTGCGCTGCGGTCAGTGAGAGCGTCCGGACGATTCTGATGGACGGTATGGCCAAGAAATACGGTGACCAGTGGCCTGAAAAAAAGGAAGGGCTGGAGCGCGCGATCGAGGACTACAAGACATCGGGCTTTTGTCTGTCTGTCGGTGAGTGGGACCGCAACATCAACTCCGCCGGCGCCCCGATCGTCCTTGAGGATGGTACGACCATGGTGCTTATCTGCGCGGCGCCCTCCTACCAGATCTCGGGTGAGGAGCTGCGCAACACCATTGCGCCGCAGATCACCATGCTTGCTGACGACATCGAGTCGCTCGGCGGCTGATCACTCCACGTATACCCTGAACCTTTCTGTCGCGGCGGCCTCCAACCTCCTGGAGCTGCCGGCTCTTCTTTACCTGACTCCGCTTCTAGTGAGCCCTGGATCCGCGCCCTTAAGGCGGACATCACCGATCTTGGCATGTTGTTTCCTTCCTGGCCTGTGAGTGGACTGGCGTTCCGCGCATCACGATGACCGACTGCCTTTCGATTTTAGATAGCGGTTGAAATAGTGCCTTAAAATCGTTTTAATCGGTTTATGGTTTCGCTTATCAAAACTTAATTTCATAAATCAAATAAAGGAGAGCGACACATGTCCGAAGTCGTTACCTATCAGCGCGAAGGCGCCATCGGCGTTATCGCCGTCAATTATCCCCCGGTTAACGCCCTCAGCCAGGTCATGCGCTCCGGCCTTCTTGCCGCGCTCGATGAGGGCCAGAACGATGCTGATGCGAAGGCTCTGTTACTGGTCTGTGAAGGTAAGACCTTCATCGCCGGGGCAGATATCCGGGAATTTGGCCAGCCGATGCAGGAACCAGCCCTGCCATCGGTAGTGGATGCCCTTGAAAGCAGCGACAAGCCGATCATCGCAGCCATCCATGGCACCGCGCTGGGTGGCGGCCTGGAGGTGGCGCTTGGTTGCGACTACCGGGTGGCGCTCGACAGTGCCAGGGTCGGCCTGCCGGAGGTCAAGCTCGGCCTGTTGCCCGGTGCCGGCGGAACCCAGCGGTTGCCGCGACTGGCCGGTGCCCGCAAGTCGCTGGAGATGATTACCTCCGGCGATTTTGTCCCCGCCGGGGATGCTCTGGAGGCGGGCATTGTCGACAGTGTTGAGGCTGGTTCTGACAGCCGGGCAGTCGGGCTCGCCTTTGCACAGAAAGTGGTTGACGAGGGCAGGCCGGTGCGCCGCGTTCGGGATCTCACTGAGAAACTCAGCGTCGAGCAGGGCAGTGAGGTTTTCGGTGAGTTCCGCGCCAGCCTGGAGAAGAAGGCGCGCGGTCTCTTTGCACCTTTCAAGTGTGTTGACGCGGTCGAGGCGGCTTTTGAGTTGCCGTTCGAGCAGGGCATGCAGCGTGAACGCGAGCTCTTCCAGGAATGCATGGAGTCCCCCCAGCGTGCGGGGCTGGTCCACGCCTTCTTTGCGGAACGCGAGGTGTCCAAGGTCCCGGGGCTACCGAAGGACACACCAGTCCGTGACGTTGAGCGCGTCGGCATCATCGGTGCCGGAACCATGGGCGGCGGCATCGCGATGAACTTTGCGAACGCCGGCATCCCCGTGCGTCTGTTGGAAGTCAAGCAGGAGGCGCTGGACAAGGGTCTGGGTGTTATCCGCAAAAACTACGAGAACTCGGCGAAAAAGGGGCGTATCACCCAGGAGCAGGTGGAGCAGCGCATGGCCTTGATTGAGCCGACGCTGTCCTACGACGATTTTGCGGATGTGGACCTGGTGATCGAGGCGGTTTTCGAGGACATGGGCATCAAGAAGGAGATCTTCTCGACCCTTGACCGCGTTTGCAGGCAGGGCGCCATTCTGGCCTCCAATACCTCGACGCTAGACATTGACGAAATCGCTTCCGCCACAACCCGCCCGGCGGACGTGGTGGGCATGCACTTCTTCAGCCCCGCCAACGTGATGAAGCTGCTGGAGAACGTAACCGGCAGCAATACGGCCAATGACGTCAAGGCCACGGTCATGACCCTGGCCAAGCGTATTGGCAAGGTTAGCGTCCTGGTCGGCAACTGCTACGGCTTTGTGGGTAACCGGATGCTCCACCAGCGCGGAGCGGAAGCTACGGCCCTGGTCAACGAGGGTGCCTCCCCGCAGCAGGTGGACCGGGTTCTGACGGACTTCGGGTTCCCCATGGGTCAGTTCGCCATGTCGGATCTTGCCGGTATTGATGTCGGCTACCGCATCCGCGAGGAGCGCCGCAAGGCCGGTGAGGACATCCCGCCGAACTGGATGGACAAACTGGTGGAACAGGGCCGCCTCGGTCAAAAGACCCAGGCCGGGATCTACCTGTACGAGGAAGGCAATCGCCAGCCCGTGTCCGATCCCGAAGTGGATCGGCTGATCGAGCAGTTCCGTGAGGAACAGGGGATCCAGGCGCGTGAGATTCCGGATCGCGAGATCCTGGAACGCTGCATGTACGTGATGATCAACGAAGCCGCGAAGATCCTGGAGGAAGGCATTGCCGCCCGTGCACTCGATGTGGACGTGACCTGGATCTACGGCTATGGCTTCCCCTCCTACCGGGGTGGGCCCATGTTCTGGGCAGATCAGGTCGGGGTCGAAGAGATCCGTGATACCGTTCGGCGATTCCACGACACTCTGGGTGGTGACCAGTGGAAGCCGGCCGCCCTGCTGGAACGCCTGGCCAACGAAGGCAGCACCTTCGCCAGCCTCAATACGTCCAATCACTCGTAAGGAGTTCCCATGTCGGATGCAGTCATTGTCTCAACCGCGCGCACGGGGCTGGGCAAGTCCTACCGCGGCGCGCTTAACGATACCCACAGCGTGGACCTTGCCGGCCACGTGATCCGCCACGCGGTGCAGCGCGCTGGTGTCGACCCGCAGATGGTCGAGGATGTGATCCTGGGCGCGACCTTTCACGAGGGCGCCCAGGGCAAGAACATGGCGCGCCTCGCGGCGGTCCGTGCCGGGCTGCCGGTCACCACGGCCGGCGTCTCCATCAACCGCTTCTGCAGCTCTGGGCTGCAGGCGATCGCGATGGCCTCGCAGCGGGTCGTCTCCGAGAAGGTTCCGGCCATGGTCGCCGGTGGGGTGGAGTCACTCAGCCTGGTGCAGAACGAGCACCTTAACCAATTCCATGCCACGAACGAGTGGCTGATGGCGAACAAGCCGGAGCTCTACCTCTCCATGATCGAGACGGCGGATATCGTGGCGAAACGTTACGGAATCTCCCGCGAGGCCCAGGACGAGTATGCCCTGGCGAGTCAGCAGCGTACGGCGGCGGCGCAGGAAGCCGGCTACTTCGACGATGAGATCGTGCCCTTCGACACTACGATGAAGCTCAAGGACAAGCAGACGGGCGAGGTCAGCGAGAAGGACGTGACCCTGACTACGGACGAGTGCAACCGCCCGGGGACTACCCTTGAAGGGCTCGCCGGTCTGGAACCGGTGCGCGGTGAGGACCAGTTCGTGACCGCCGGCAATGCCAGCCAGCTCTCCGACGGGGCCTCGGTATGCACCGTTATGAACAGCACTTACGCGGAAAAGAACAACATCGAGCCCATGGGGATTTTTCGGGGTTTCTCAGTGGCGGCCTGTGAGCCCGACGAAATGGGCATCGGCCCGGTTTACGCCATTCCGCGCCTGCTTGAGCGCACTGGCCTGGCCATGGACGACATCGACCTCTGGGAACTCAACGAGGCTTTTGCTTCCCAGGTGGTCTACTGCCGCGACCGGCTCGGCATCCCCATGGATCGCCTCAACGTCAACGGCGGCTCGATCTCCATCGGTCACCCCTACGGGGTAACTGGTTCACGCCTGACCGGCCACGCCCTGATCGAGGGCAAGCGTCGTGGTGCGAAGTACGTGGTGGTGACCATGTGCATCGGGGGTGGCCAGGGGGCCGCGGGCCTTTTCGAGGTCGTTTAAACCGAAAGGCATAAACCAAAACATCATCAACCCCGAGGATCTGGCGTTCCAGCTGTTCGAGCTCTACCGCATGGAAAAGGGGTGACTTTCCCTCTCAGGCTCCCTTCGAGGACTTTGACGACTCTGGCATAGGGCGTGAATTTGGTAAGCGGAAGCTCAAGCGGTTTGTCGAGGTATATGCGGTTTAATCGTAATAGGAGGCTATTGTGGAACGTGAATCAATGGAGTTTGACGTCCTGATTGTGGGGGCGGGCCCGGCGGGCCTTTCAGCGGCCTGCCGCATCCAGCAACTGTCCAACGAGGCGGAGCAGGAACTGACCATCTGCGTCGTGGAAAAGGGATCGGAGGTCGGTGCTCACATCATCGCGGGCACGGTCTTCGAGCCCACCAGTCTGGATGAGCTGTTCCCGGACTGGAAGGAGCGCGGCGCGCCCCTGAACACGCCGGTTACCCGGGACGATATCTATTTCCTGCGCGGTCCGGAAAACGCGCGCAAGGCCCCCCATGCCTTTGTGCCGAAGAACATGCACAACCTCGGCAACTACATCATAAGCCTGGCCAACCTGTGCCGCTGGCTCGGTGAGCAGGCCGAGCAGCTCGGCGTCGAGATCTACCCGGGCTTTCCCGCCGCCGAGGTGCTTTACGAAGACGGCGCGGTCAAGGGCATCATCACCGGCGATTTCGGCGTCGACAGCGACGGCAATCCTAAAGACGGCTACATGCCGGGCATGGAGCTGCGCGCCCGTTACACCCTGTTCAGCGAGGGCTGTCGCGGCCACCTGGGTAAGGACCTGCTGCAGCAGTTCAACCTGGACGAAGGCAAGGATCCCCAGCACTACGGCCTGGGCATCAAGGAGCTGTGGGATATCAGGCCGGAGAAACATGAGCCGGGTCTGGTCGTACACACCGCCGGCTGGCCGCTGTCCGAGAGCGGCTCGACCGGCGGCGGCTTCCTGTACCACCTTGAAAACGGCCAGGTCTATGTAGGGCTGATCACCGATCTATCCTACTCCAACCCCTACCTGTCGCCGTTCGAGGAATTCCAGCGGATGAAGACCCATCCGACCATCAAGCAGCACCTGGAAGGCGGCAAGCGGGTGTCCTACGGCGCCCGGGCCATCACCAAGGGCGGCTACAACAGCCTGCCGAAGATGAGCTTTCCGGGCGGGCTGCTGCTGGGCTGTGACGCGGGCACGCTGAATTCGTCCAAGATCAAGGGTTCACACACCGCCATGAAGTCGGGGATGCTCGGCGCTGAGGCGGTCTTTGAGGCGCTGCAGAAGGGATCTGAAGGCGGTGAGGACCTGACCGGCTTCGGTGAGAAGTTCGAGAACAGCTGGCTCTATAAGGAGCTGTTCCAGGAGCGCAACTTCAGCCCGGCCATGCACAAGTTCGGCACGGTCATTGGCGGCGGCATCGCCTTTCTGGAGCAGAACATCCTGCATCGGCCCCTGCCGATCACATTCCACGACACTATGCCGGATTACGCGGCGCTCAAGCCGGCTTCCGAATGCAGCAGGATCGAGTACCCGAAACCGGATAATGCCCTGACCTTCGATCGGCTGTCCTCGGCGTTCATGTCGAACACCAACCATGCGGAAAACCAGCCTTGCCACCTGAAGCTCAAGGACCCGAAGTTACCGATAAGGGACAACCTGCCGAAATACGACGAGCCCGCACAGCGCTATTGCCCGGTGGGCGTGTACGAGGTGGTGGATACCGAGGACGGCAGCGGAAAGAAGTTCCAGATCAATGCGCAGAACTGCATCCACTGCAAGACCTGCGACATCAAGGACCCGGCCCAGAATATCCAGTGGGTGGTTCCAGAGGGGGGCGGTGGCCCCAACTATCCCAACATGTAGATGTAGAGGAATGACATCAGGAGCGCATTTGTAATTATTGAGCTGGTCTCACTTGAGACACTCTGATCATTTGCTGGAGGCGACATACAGGCTAGTTGGAGGTGACCTGCTGAATAGTTACGACGCCAATAGACAAACCGGTACTCAGTAAGTGAATGACTGTTCCTTGCAGAACGCCGCGTCGGACAGCGTGGATGCCGCTCGGTGTTGATCATCCCGATTCCTCCAGTGGTTCCTTAGCCTTCAGTGTGAGGGTGGTGTCGGTGTACCCAATTTCGTGGCTGCCAAGGCGCAAAGGAGCGCGTGGAGCCTGCTAGCGCAATAACAAGAGAGACGCATATGAGTCGAGAAGCCAAAGCCGTACTGTACCGGGAGTGGGGTGGCCCCATTCTTGTCGAGACCATTCAGGTAGCGCCCCCTAAGCGCAACGAAATCACCATCAAGCTGGCGGCCTGCGGCGTCTGTCACAGCGACCTCTCCGCTGCCACCGGTAAGATTCCCTACCCGGCGCCGCTGGTGTTGGGTCACGAGGGTGCCGGTGTGGTGGTGGAGGTCGGCGAGGGGGTGGCCGGTTTCAACGTAGGTGACCACGTTGTCAGTACTTTTATTTCCATGTGCGGAAAGTGCCGCCAGTGTGTACGCGGTCGCCCGGTGCTGTGTGAAAACGCCGGAAAGGCTATGGTCAACCTGCCGGATGGCACCGTGCGCACTACTGACAGCGAGGGCAAGGATCTGAACGTGTTCGGTGCCTGCGGCGTAATGGCGGAATACGCCACCTTGCACGTGGACAACGCGGTCAAGATCGAGCAGGGGGTGCCCCTTCAGAACGCCGCCTTGGTAGGTTGTGCGGTGATGACCGGCGTTGGCGCCGTGTTCAACACCGCGCAGTTGGAACCGGGGTCCCGCGCTGCGGTATTCGGCGTCGGCGGTGTCGGCCTGAACGCTATCCAGGGCTGTCAGACCGCCGGTGCCGAGATGATCGTGGCGGTGGATACCAGCGATAGCAAATTAGAGACTGCCCGCGAATTTGGCGCCACCCACACCATCAACATCAACGAAGTGGAAAACGCTGCCAAAGCGGTGAAGAAGCTGACCGGCGGTGTCGACTACGCATTCGAGTGTGTGGGTGCAGGCACGGTGGTGGCACAGGCTTACAAATGCCTCGGCAAGGGCGGCACGGCAGTGGTTGTCGGCGTGGCCGAGCCGAAGGACGAAACCACCATCGGTACCTTGGCGCTGCCTTCAGAGGAGCGCACGCTCAAAGGCAGCTGGTTGGGTTCCGCCCGTCCCCAGTATGATTTTCCGCGGATTCTGGCGCTCTATAAGGCCGGTAAGCTGAAGCTGGATGAGCTGGTTACCCGCACTTACACCATTGACGAGGCGGCCGAGGCGTTCGAGGACATGAAGGCAGGTAAGAATGCACGCGGTGTTATCGTCTTTGACTGATTTTTGGAGAGAGCAGACATGAAAGACCTGAGTAAAAACTACATCAACGGCCAGTGGGTCGATTGGAGCGGCGACACTATCGAGGTGATGGAATCCGGCACCGGGGAATCATTTGCAAAAGTGCCCGCCGCCGACCGCGCCACCATGGAACAGGCTATCAAAGCCGCCGATACCGCCTTCGCAGGCTGGTCTCAGACACCGCTGGAACAGCGCATCCGGGTCATCGAGCAGCTGCACGCGGGTCTGAAAGAGCGCTCTGACGAGATTGCCGAAGTGGTCAGTCGCGAAGTGGGTATGCCCATCAAGCTGGCGAAGGGTATCCAGGCCGGGCTGCCGGTTACCATCACCAGCAGCTACCTGGAGATTCTGCCGGACTATCCTTTCACCGAACAGAGCGGTAACTCCGAGGTCCAGTACACCCCGGTGGGGGTGGTTGGCTGTATCACGCCCTGGAACTATCCGCTGCACCAGGTGATTTTGAAAGTGGTGCCGGCTCTGGCCGCCGGTTGTACGGTGGTGCTTAAGCCCAGCGAAATCGCGCCCCAGAGCGCGTACATACTGGCAGAAATCCTGGACGGCACCGATCTGCCCGCGGGAGCGTTCAACTTGGTCTGCGGTCTGGGTCAGGAGGTGGGTGACACGCTGATCAAACACCCGGATGTGCGCATGGTGTCATTTACCGGCTCAACCCGCACCGGCCACCTGATCGCACACGCGGCCGCCGATGATTTCAAGCGCTACGCCCTGGAAATGGGCGGCAAGTCGGCGTCTTTGGCTCTGCCGGACGCTGACCTCGCTGCTGCGGTCAAAGGCACCGTCAACAACTGTCTGCTCAACTCCGGCCAGACCTGCACCGCGCTGACCCGCCTGCTGGTGCCCGCGGACCAACACGATGAGGCCTGCGAACTGGCTAAAGCCGCGGTGGCCAAAATGACCCCTGGGCAGCCTTTGGAAGAAGCCACCCGCCTGGGGCCGCTGGCATCCGCGCAGCAGCGCGACAAAGTCATCGACTACATCAGGCTGGGCATTAAGGAAGGTGCCACCCTGGTAGCCGGAGGTCCAGAAGCACCAGAGGGGCTGGATCAGGGCTATTTCGTGAAGGCCACGGTGTTTGGCAACGTCAAGCCGGAGAGTCGTCTAGCCCAGGAGGAAATCTTTGGGCCGGTGCTGTGTATTATTCCCTACACTGACGAGGCCGAGGCCATCCGCATCGCCAATGGCACCGCCTACGGTCTGTCCGGCGCGGTTTTTTCCACTGACCAGGAAAAGGCGAAAGCGGTCGGCGGCAAGCTGCAAACCGGCCAGGTATTCGTTAACGGCGGTGCCTTCAATCCGCTGGCGCCCTTCGGTGGGTTCGGGCATTCCGGCGTGGGCCGGGAATTCGGTAAATGGGGCCTGGAGGAGTTTTTGGAAGTCCGCGCACTGCAGCTGTGATACCGGAAGAAGGGGTTAAACCAGACCGAGCAGAGCTGGAACCTTATGTCATTCGTAAGGGTCTTCTCGAAAATCAATCCTGTCAGTAAGCACGTAAATTATGAAAACACGCATCACGGAACTGTTCGGCATTGAGCATCCGATTATCCAGGGTGGTATGCACTGGGTAGGCTACGCAGAACTGGCGGCGGCGGTCTCTAACGCTGGCGGCCTGGGCATCATTACCGCGTTGACCCAGCCTACGCCGGACGATTTGGCCAGAGAAATTGCCCGTTGCCACGAGCTGACCGACAAGCCTTTCGGCGTCAACCTGACGTTCCTGCCCTCCTTCAAGGAGCCGCCCTATCCAGAGTATATACAGGCCATCATTGACGGCGGCGTCAAGGTCGTGGAGACCGCAGGGCGCAGCCCGGAAAAGTACATGCCCGAACTCCAGGCGGCGGGCGTAAAGGTTATTCACAAGTGCACCTCCGTGCGCCATGCTATGAAAGCACAGAAGATCGGCTGTGATGCAGTCAGCGTCGACGGCTTCGAATGCGGTGGCCACCCGGGTGAAGACGATGTGCCGAATTTGATCCTACTGCCCCGGGCAGCCGAGGAGCTGAGCATTCCATTTGTTGCCTCCGGCGGCATGGCGGACGGCCGGAGCTTGGTGGCAGCCCTGGCGCTGGGCGCTGACGGCATGAACATGGGTACCCGTTTTCTGGCGACCGTGGAGGCTCCGGTGCACGAGCGTGTCAAACAGACTATTGTGGATTCGGACGAGCTGCAGACCCGGCTAGTGATGCGGCCCCTACGCAACACTGAAAGAGTGCTCAGGAACACGGCGGTGGATGAAATCCTGCGCATCGAAAAAGAAAAAGGCGAGGCTACCGCCATTGACGATATCCATCACCTGGTGACCGGAGCCAAGGGCAGGCTGGTCCTGCAAGAGGGCAAAATGGACGAAGCGGCCTGGAGCTGTGGCATGGTTACCGGGCTGATCCACGATGTCTCCAGCTGTGCCGATCTTATGGGTACCATTATGGCGGATGCAAATCGGTTGATTCGCGAACGCTTGGCCGGCTGTCTCTGAACAGAGTTCACCGTAGTAAAAGACGCAAGGGTCACAACCATGGCAACGTTGGACAGGGTGGTTGGGGGCGGTCGCTCTGTGTAGACCCGGTCGGGCAGATCACTATGTGGCACGGGACTCATATTTCAGTCTGAGGCCGTTAGTTCTGGCCAGGGCAACCCATCTGGGTGAATGCGGGCGGCCAGCAGGCGTGCAAACTGGATCAGACGCTGCTCGTGCCAGGCTGGTGCAATAACCTGAATGGCCCTTGGTGTTCCGTCTTTTTCCGGTGAGATAGGAATTGTCAGAGCGGGGAGCCCAGCGATACTTGCGAGTCCGGCCCAGACGGTAATGCTCATGTAGGGCTGGCTATGGCCATTGATATTCAGCCTCCGTTCTGTGACCGGCTGACTTTGGTCGTGGGGGAAGGGGGGAGTGTTCGTCACCGGACAAATCATCAGATCGTAATGCTGGAAAAAATCAGTCCAGTGCGCCTGTAACTGTGCTCGCTCCTCGTCCCGTTTCAGCCATTCGGCATGGCTCTGGGTGGCTCCGCGCGCCAAGCGGCTGCGGTAGTCGTAAGCATCCGACAAAGCCGTATGCTGGAGTTTCTCGAGTATTGCCTCCGGCAGTTCACCACCCATGACCCCAGCCAGCATATGATAATAGAGATTATCGCTGTCCGGCAGCGTGACCGCCTCCGGCCGGGCCTGGCTATCAGTCTGACAACCCTCCTCCTGCAGCAGTGCCAGTATGCTCTCAACACCGGCCCGTGCGCTGGCTTCCACAGGGCAGTAGTCGTCGTCCAGCCAGAAAGCAACGCGGAAATCGGCCAGCGCCCGGGCATCACTGGCAGGCAGCTTCAGCTGCCAGGCGTCGGCTAGCTCGGTGTCCGGCCCAGCCAACGTTTCAAGCGCCAGCTGCAGGTCATCCGGGTGCCGGGCAAGGGGCCCGGCAACGCCGATATCGCGCCTGGCCAAGGCACCCGGTGCGCCCGGGATATGGCCACGCAGAGGCACCACTCCGTAGGTTGTTTTTAGGCCGTAGACCCCGCAAAAGGCGGCCGGCGTCCGGATCGAGCCGCCGATGTCGCTACCCAGTTCCAGCGGCGTCATACCGGTGGCAAGGGCGGCTGCGGCACCGCCGGACGAACCGCCCGGGGTCAGCGCCCGGTTCCAGGGATTGGCGGTGGTGCCATAGAGAATGTTGTACGTTTGCAGATCGCCGGCGAACTCCGGCACGTTGGTCTTGCCAATAATGATTGCGCCGGCATCGATCAGGCGCTGGACCGCAAGGGCAGTTCGGGGTGACACATGGTCCCGAAGGTTGTCATGGCCGGCTGTTGTTGGCCATCCCGCGATCTCCCAGGTTTCCTTGACGGTCATGGGAACACCGTGCAGTGGCCCCAGCGCGTCCTCGCCTCGGGCAATCGCCTCGTCAGCTAAGCGGGCCTGCTCCCGCGCCTGGTCGGGCCGGAACACCACGACGGCATTTAGTGTCGGGTTCAGGCGTTCGATGCGCTCGATAAAATGCTCCGTTATCGCCACCGAGGTAAATCTGCCTGTGCGAACGCCTTCTGCCAGTTCAGTGATGCCGAGAGTATGAAAGTCCATAGTAGCGCCCAGTATCGGTTTCAATAACCTAAAACCATAGTACATCCCGCAACATTGTGGAACAGCATTCCGCGGAATGATTGATCTGGGGCCTGATCGGCGCCTTACTGGGCCGAGCGAAGCTGGCACAGCGCCGCCATCAGCACAGGCCACCTTTGTCGCCCGGTCACGCCGAGGTAGATGTTTCGGCCACGGGCTGACGCATTCGCAGGGCAGTGAGCATGGTTTCCAGATGGGGTACCGGAACCCGATGCCTGTTAGCGATGGCTACTACGTTGCCCAGTACCGCGTCCAGCTCAATGGGCTGCCCATTGAGGTAGTCCAGGGCCATGCTGTTCTTATAGGGCGGCATTTTGCGGGTGCCTTCGATGTTTTTGTCGATCAGCTCCGGTTTCATCTCAAAACCGTCCGCCGCTGCAGTAGCGATTACTTCAGCCATCAGGGCGCGGATCAGCGCCTCCCCGCCCTCGGCATCTAGGATGGTGCGCGTGTCGGTGCCGTTAGCGAGAACCGAGAGCGGGTTGAATGGCGTGTTCCAAAGGCACTTGCGCCAGCGCTCAGCAACCACCTGTTCAGTCAGGTCAATGTTGATGCCGCCCTCCCGGAAAAGGGCCGCCAGGTTGCGGCTGTGGTCGTCCAGACCGTCCGGAAAACGGCCCATTACCAGTTTGCCGTAGGCCTTGTGTTCAATCTCGCCTGGTCCGGTGCGGCTGGCTGCGATAAAGGCCAGACAGCTGATGAGCGGATTCTGCGGATAGGCGTCGGCCAGCTCGCGCTCGATGTCGATTCCGTTCTCAATCAGCACCAGGCGGGTTGCCGGGCCCATCCAGGGTTTAACCAGCGCGGCCCTGTTCACGCCTGGCAGAACCTTGACGCAGAGGATCAGATAGTCCGGTGCCTGTGGCGGCGTGTCCCCCTCTCTGAAGATCGCATCCGGTGTGTAGGACAGATCGCCCTGAGGACTGTTGATGCGGATACCGTTGGTTTTGACCGTCTCGTACTCTGAGCGCAGCACGACACTGACCTGACAGCCAGCCTGTTTCAGGATGGCTCCATAAAAACTGCCGATGGCCCCGGCACCGACGATTAGAATATTGGGTTTGTCGCTCATGGTGCTGCTCCCGTTGGTGGGTTTATTCGGTTTGCTGCGGTGGCCATGTACCGGGCCGAGACTGGAACCATCATCTACCTTGTTGATCGGGTTTTTGGCCATTCCGATTATCTCAAAAACACCGGGGCTTTTCACCGCTTTTCCTCTGTTTTTTTATTTCATTTCAGCTTCTTAGCGTATCTGGATGGGCACTAGGCTGGCTTACATCTCACTCAACGTCCTCAGTCATCTGACTGCCCGTTTTGCCACGATAGTCAGGATCAGCGCTCAGGCCGGTCATTCAGCCCCAAGGACACGAGTGGGGTCTCATTAACCGGGGATTGAGAAATGCAGCGGAGGTGTTTGGTGCTGCGTGGGCAACGGTGTACGATTTTTTTATTGTTGGCCTGAAGAACTCGTTGTTGGGGCAAAGCCTTTTTGTGATGATTGTCATCAGCGCCCATAAGGGTTTAAATCAAGTTCAAGTCGAGCACACAATCAACTTAAAAATACGCTCAGGAGATAACGTAACATGCGCGGATTAATGATGGATCGGCCTCTGCTGATCTCCCAGATTCTTGAGTTCGCCGCGGTTAATTTCCCCGATCAGGAAATCGTATCCCGCACCACCGAAGGCCCAATGCACCGCTATACCTATCCTGAAATGGCGGCTCGCACCCGGAAGCTGGCCAATGCGTTAGAATCACTGGGCGCCTGCCCGGAAGACCGGATCGGCACCATTGCCTGGAATACCCACCGGCACCTGGAAATTTACTACGCAAGCTCCGGCATGGGTGCGGTTTGTCACACCATGAACCCACGCCTACCGCCAGAGCAGCTGATTTATATTGTGAACCATGCTGAAGACCGGTTCATATTCGTGGATCTGACTTTCCTGCCTCTGCTGGAAAAGCTGCACGAGCACTTCCCCGGCGTAGAGGGGTTTGTGGTGATGACTGACGAAGACAATATGCCCGACACCACGTTGCCAAAGGTCCACTGTTACGAGACTCTGATCAAGGCTCAGAGCGACCATTACAACTGGCCCCAGTTTGATGAGCACACCGCGTCATCGTTGTGCTACACATCCGGTACCACGGGCAATCCCAAGGGCGTGCTTTACAGCCATCGTTCGACCGTGCTGCACGCACTGTTCGTGCTAAGTATCTCTGGTGTGCCGATTGATGAAAGCTCCACCATTTTGCCGGTGGTACCCATGTTCCACGTTAACGCTTGGGGCGCGCCCTATTTTGGCCTAATGGCAGGCGTGAAGATGGTCTTCCCGGGGCCGCGCATGGACGGTTCGAGCCTAGCCGCGCTGATAGAGGATGAAAAAATCACGGACGCCTGGGGCGTGCCAACTGTGTGGATGGGTCTACTCGAGCATATGCGCGACGAAGGCAAGACCTTCAGCACCCTCAAGCGCACGCTGATCGGCGGTTCGGCGCTACCGCGTGCAATGATCGAGGAGTTTAAGGAAAAGCACGGCGTAGAGGCTATCCAAGGCTGGGGCATGACCGAAATGAGTCCGTTGGGTACCGTAGCAACACCGCGGCCCTCGCTGCGCGGCGACTTGGACAAGGAGCTGAAAATCCGTGGCACTCAAGGCCGCCTGATGTTCGGCGTTGAGATGAAGATCGTTGACGCTGATGGCAAGGAACTGCCTCACGACGGGGTGGCCCAGGGTGAGCTTTTGGTGCGAGGCAACGCAGTGATCAGTGGCTATTATGAGAATACCGAGGCCAACGCAAAGGCCTTCGACGAAGACGGCTGGTTCCGCACTGGAGACGTATCCGTGATCGATCCGGACGGTTATATGGAAATCGTCGACCGGGTCAAGGACGTCATTAAGTCCGGCGGTGAATGGATCAGCTCCATCGATCTGGAGAACCAGGCGATGGCCCACCCGGAGCTGGCAGAGGCAGCGGTTATCGGCGTCAACCATAGTAAATGGCAAGAACGTCCGCTACTGATCGCCGTGCGCAGGAAGGACTCCGAAGTGAGGTCGGAGGATGTGCTGGCGTTCCTCTCTAAGCAGGTGGAAAAATGGTGGCTGCCGGACGACGTGGTGTTTGTGGACGAGCTGCCCCATGGTGCGACTGGTAAACTTCAGAAAGCCCAGTTGCGTGAGGATTTTAAGGATTACAAACTGCCGACGGAATAAACACGTTGGCTCAGAGGGCACCGGCTGTTCAGAGCCGATTTGTGGTTTGCCCGGTGAAGCTGGAAAATCCGGCCGTACCCTGCATAGTGGATGATCGCTGAAGGGCTCTGGAAGCCGCGTCAGAGCCGCCAGGTGCGCGATCATCAACGCCGGCCTCGGCGGGCGTGTTTTGGGGAGCTGGTGCAGATCGACTGCTCGCCCCACGGCTGGTTTGAGAGGCGGGCCCGCGTGACACGCTGTTGGTATTCATCAAGGGCGCATCTGTGAATTGGGTTGACAAATATCAAGGGAACAAAACCAGCGTAAGAATTGCCGCCAGTAGTCCGGCACCGGCTATAAAGGTCAGCGACAGGTGCAGGTTCCAGCGCGTTGCCGCCACCCGAGCGTTGTATCCGGTTAGTTTAGCCAGCAGCAGTGAATTGGCGGAGAAGGGCGTGCCCGCCACCGTAAGTCCCCAGCCTGACACCATGGCTATGGCTAGACCCAGCGCCGCTTTGGCCGGCCAGATAGGGCTGAGGACCGCGCCGGTCAGGGAGCCGATGACAATCGGATTCAATCCCCCCATTCCGCCGAGGAAAAACAGGAATGGCACCAGAAATGCCACAACCGGGTAGGCCCAGTCCGGCAGGCTTGCCGTGCCTCCCATTATGATCAGCGCGAACTGGCTAATTATCGCACCCAGAAACGCAGAGCCACCCATGATCACTAGTTCGTTGCTTATGGGAGCCATGGAGGGAATCGTCAGCGCCTCGCCTTGCCAGCGATAGATAATCTGCCCGAGAATAACTGCTCCGAGGCAACTGAGGATCACCGCGCGGGAATAGTTCAGGTCGGCTACACCGCTGAGAGTAAATGTCGCGACGCATATACAACCGATTATTGCGGCGAAGCGCAACCATGGTGCCACATTACCCACGTGGGAGACAGGCTGAACCGTCGCCTCGGACGCGGCGAGGTCCTCTCGGTCACGGAACAGCGAACCGCATACAAGGTAAGCGAACGCCAGTGGCAGGCTTACGGCAATAAGCTGCCACGCTTGCAGCATCGGAAGAAATGTCAGAGTAATGACAACCGAAACCGACAGCGGGGAACAGATCGGCGAGGCACCGAATCCCCGCAGAACTCCCCGTGCAGCGTTTCGGGTCATGGCCGAATCGCCGTTACGGTCCATCTCATCACGAACCATTGAGGCAACCACGCTCACTGAACCGAAGTTCAGCGGAATCGACATGAACGTGGTTCCGAAGGTAACGCTGAAGTAGCGTGCTAGCGGCTTTCCCAAAAAAAGGCTGCGCGAGATGCTGGCAAGATCGCGGGACCTCCCCAGGATGGCAGAAAGCAGCATCACCGTGACCAGAAGAGCCGAAAGTCGTGTCATATTTTCCGCCGCGCCGAACAGTGTTTCAGGTGCCGTTGCTAGAGCGATCAGTCCACAAACCACAACGAGTGCACAAATCATCCGGGGAATACGGTGTAGGTCTCTCCACCCGAGCGCGGTCGCTATACTCACCGCGATGGCACCCACCGGACCCGCTGCTGGCAGGGTTGAAAAAACGCCGGCAAACAGAGCCCCATAAGTCAGCCCCGAGCGGAATCGGCGTAGCCCGGTATTGCTACCTCGGTTTACAGACATGAAAGGGGCACGCTCGTCCTCAAAAGACACGCCGTCTTAGCGACGCCGAAGCAGGTTACAAAAGCTTTTATTCAGGCAGCAGGACAAATCGGTGCTTGCCGGGGTGGCAGGCGGGTGGGGTCCGTCGGCGCCTGTACTTTTCCCAGGGTATTGTCTCCGAACAACTCTTTAATCTGCAGCCCCTCTGCGGTGACATCGATAACCGCTAGATCGGTAAAGATGCGTTTTACAACTCCGCTACTGGTCAGCGGGAAGTGGCACTGGTTGAGGATCTTAGAAACGCACCTAGCACGGCAGTGTCTCCATAGCCCCCTCGCATCATGGCAAACGACTCAAAGTTGTCAAAATAACAGCCGTTCGGCAACAGGGTTACATACTGTTTGCCAGCGTTGATTAGATCCGGCTCCTCTTCGCCCTCCGGCAGCGCAGGCCCAACTCCGATAATGCCTTTTTCACTGTGATAGATGACGTCTTTATCCGTCGACACATAGTTGGCAACCCGAGTTGGCTTTCCGATACCGAGATTGACGTAGGCTCCGTCGAGGATGTGCCGTACGATCCTCTCTGTCATGTCTTCCAATTTAGGACGCATTATGGGCGCTTACCTCCTGGCTGACAACGTGATCGACGAAAATCTCCGGGGTCATGTGGCACCCAGCAACATAGCCTTCATAACAACCGTTCTTCTGGTAATTGGCATTAGTCTGGCTAACCCATGCGCTTAGTAATCGTCGTTTTACATATTTTCGCCCCACTTTTATGTTAAATCTTAATAAATTCACAAGGAGTCGCACCAGCTGAGCGAGGTGACACGTTGAGTGGCGTAAAAAGTGTGCAAAGTGCGCTCAGCCCTGACGAGTTCATACTGAAACTGAAACGCTACATCGCGCAAGTGCGGCGCGATCACAGGTTGTCAGGAGAGAATGTAGAGACGGTTACGGTTCACAGCCGACAACTTTGCGGCAGCTGGCTGACACTTGACGCGATAATTGAAGGAAATAGTGTTCAGGCACTTGGCTACCGGGTCAGGGCCTGTTCGCTGGGGCAGGCGACAACAGCCATAGTTCATGAACACGCTCCCGGAATGACAGCGGAAGAAATTCAGTCGGTTCAGATTCAGTTGGAGCAGATTCTAAAAAACGACCTCCCCAACGAGGACGCTCTGATTTGGGACGAATTAGCGATTTTTCAACACGCGGCGTCTATGCCATCCCGGCATGACTCTGCATTATTGCCCTTTAGAGCACTGCAGGAAATTTTTGCAAAGGAGAAACAACGCGAGTTCTGAAGAAAACTACAATTATCATGAATCTATATCCCGGTGAGGAGATGCAACATGGTTCAGAACATCATCGTAGTCGGCGGAGGTGTCGGCGGAACAATGACCGCTAATAACCTGGTCGCAAAGCTATACCCGGAGATAATCAGGCACAAAGTGCGCGTGACACTGATTTCAAACAGTCCGTGGCACTACTACAAGCCTGCCTTCATGTACGTTGCATTCGGCGCGTTCTATAAAAACGAGTTGCGCCGGCCCCAAGCCTCATTGTTGCGTCCGGAGATCGACTTCGTCCTCGACGAGGTAGAAGGGTTTGAATTTAAGAACAGTCGTCTGAGAATGTCTTCGGGAAAGATTTACGATTATGATTATCTTGTTGTATCAACCGGCTGCATTCCGTCTCCTGAACGCATACCCGGTCTGAAAGAAGCCGGCGATCATTTCTATCAGCACGATCCTGCACGAGAACTCTACAAGAAAATCTCGACGATCGAGAAAGGCCGTATATTTATCGGCGTAACGTTTCCGCAAACGCCAAACGTTCCTCATCAATGTGGCATTGCACCGATGGAAACCACCTTGATGCTGGATGAGTTTCTGCGTCAGCGGGGAGTAAGAGATCAGATAGAAATCGTTTACACGTATCCGACCATCTCTCAACTGGTCCGTAACTGTTTGTTCCTGCAGAGGCCCACCGGTGAAGTTCTGCCCTCAATTTTTGACTCCAAAGACATTAAATATAGACGTGGTTTCACTCTTGCCAGCGTGGATTCCGAGCGTAAAGTGGCAATTTCCGAGGAAGGGCAAGAAGAAGATTTCGATATTCTGATGCAGACTCCTCCCATTCGAGCGGTGGACGCCGTTATCAATTCAGGCGTCTCCGAAGCTTCCAACGACGAGGGCTGGCTGCCTACGGACCGCGAATCACTGCAACTTGAGGGATTTGAAAACGTTTTCGTGATGGGCGATACAGTCGATCTGCCTATAAGTAAGGCAGGTGGAAGTTGCCATAATCAGTCGCCTGTAGTCTGCAACAATATTGCAGGTCTTCTGCGGTTCGCAGAAACACCGGCAGAATATGATGGGAAAGTTCAAGCCATTGCACAAATGGGTATGGAAGCAGGTATGCCCCTCTGGTATGACTACGACAAGGATGTTGTACCGACGCCACCAACCAAAATTGGTGGGTTGATGCGCAAAGCATTTAATCGTGGCATTTACTGGTCTGTCGCCCGTGGCCTGGTCTGAAAAGGAGAACAAAAATGACGAACGAAGCCAGAACAGAGGCATCACCTAAGTCGCTTGAACAAGTCCTGGAAGAGGTGCCGGAATTGCAGGATCAGGAGACACTGGACGGTCTAACGGATCTGATCACAAAAGCTGCGCCGCTAATACAGGGCAGGCGACTGCATAACATAGTAGATTTGCTCGCAGCCGCTTCCGATGTCATCGAAATGGCTGATGACGCTATGGTACAAAAGCTGATGGCACTCTACGAAGAGGGGATTGGTGGCGCCTGGGGTATCACCAATGCTCTTAGATATGCTTCAGCTCAGGCTGCTCACGATGAAACCCCTCCGACGATATGGAAAAGCCTACGCCGGCTAAGCAAAGATGAGGATGCACGGCGCGGTCTTAACGTGGCTATCAACCTGGCTGCCGAGCTCGGAAGACAGTCCAGGGCTGCCAACAAACCGATGCTAGAAGATTGAACAGCTCCCGGGTGCCAATAAGAATAATTACAGCGCCCGGGGTTGATGGAACTAGCCTATGCCCATCCAGTGAAAGCATTTTTCGTGCCAACTCGTAGTAACATTAACGCTGGCCAGACTCTCTGACCGTAGGTCTGGAGCAATGTTTGAACTGGAATGGCCTGATTCTGGCCGATGAAGGAGAAGGTATTGTGGCTGGCTCACGGATTCAGGGACGGAGTTGGCATTAGCCTAGCTAACCCATACGCTTAGTAATTGTCGTTTTACCTGTTTTCGCCCCACTTTTATGTTAAACCTTAATAAATTCACAAGGAGTTGCAGTTATGTCAGTACATGGCGCCGCCATCATTTGGGACCGCAAACCTCACGAGTCTGAGGAAGACACGTTTTCGCGAAATCATCGCGTCAAGCTGAATGGTGATCAGGAGGTCCATGCATCTGCATCGGTTGAGTTCAAAGGTGACTCCAACTGTGCCGATCCAGAGCAAATGCTGATTAGCTCCGTATCCAGTTGCCATATGCTTTTTTTCCTGGCAATCGCTGATCTCCAGGGGTATCGCGTTGAATCCTACAAAGATGACCCGAAAGGTTATTTGGAATCTGATGAAAAAAAAGGTAAGCAGATAACGCGAATTGAGTTGTCGCCCCAAATTACTTTTAGTGGCGATAAAGAACCCAACCAAGAGACGATTGCGAAAATGCACGCTAAAGCACACAAGAACTGTTTTATTCGCAACTCAATCATTGCCGAAGTGACGATCAATAACGCTTGATCGCTTACCAACTCGCGGGAGCCCGTTATGAACGACAGTAATGATACGGAAGACATCCTTCTCAGAGAGGACCAAGAAGGGGCCGTCTATCTCACACTGAACCGGCCGGATAAATTCAACACACTCTCCGAGGCAATGCTGGCCAGGTTGCAGGAAGAGCTGGATGCAATCGCCGGTGATCCTGCCGTGCGCTGTGTGGTGATCGCTGGCAGAGGGCGGGGATTTTGCGCCGGTCACGATCTGCGGGAAATGCGTGCCAATCCTGACCAGCGCTATTATGAAGAGTTGTTCCGCTCCTGCAGCCGGGTGATGCAGAGCATTGTCGGCTTGCCGGTACCCGTCATCGCCAAAGTCCAGGGCATGGCCACGGCGGCTGGGTGCCAGTTGGTGGCTAGCTGCGATCTGGCCATCGCTGGCCAATCGGCCACCTTCGCCGTGTCGGGCATCGATGTAGGCCTGTTCTGCTCGACCCCTGCCGTGGCGTTATCACGCAACGTCACGCCCAAGCGGGCGTTTGACATGCTCGTGTCCGGCGAGTTTATCGACGCGGATACTGCGTTGGAGCAGGGGCTGCTGAGTGCCGTGACCAATGACTCCGATGTGGATGCTGCCGTGGCCGACAAGGTGGAACAGATCCTGAGCAAGAGCCCCGCCGCGGTGCGCTTTGGAAAGTCGATGTTCCATCGCCAGCGTGAGATGGCGTTAGCCGACGCCTATGACTTTGCCAGCAAAGTGATGGCCGAAAACATGTCGAGCAGTGACGCAGGCGAGGGGATCGATGCGTTTCTCGCCAAGCGTAACCCTGTCTGGGAACAGCCAGGCCACTAGCGGGGATGCCGAACCACTGACCTTAGCGGGTGGAAAGATGGGCGACATTTGGTGACTGGCAGCGCAACCTGTTAAGCACTGTTGCCAAGTTTCGACGAACAATTTTTTGATTAATAAAAAGTCATGCGGAGGAAACGCAATGAATCAGGCCGCTTCATCCATCTTCGAGCAGCACCTGGACCCGACATCCGCCAACTATACGCCGCTGTCGCCGCTTACTTTCATCGAGCGCGCGGCCAGTGTCTACCCGAAGCGGACCGCCGTTATCCACGGCGCCGTGTGTCGCAACTGGGCGCACACCTATGAGCGCTGCCGCCGTCTGGCCAGCGCCCTGCAGAACCGCGGTATCAGCAAGAATGACACGGTTGCCGCTATGCTGCCGAACATTCCGGAGATGCTCGAAGCGCACTTCGGCGTGCCCATGGCCGGGGCGGTGCTCAACGCGCTTAACACCCGCCTGGATGCCGACGCCATCGCGTTCATGCTCGGGCATGGCGAAGCGCGGGTTCTCATCGCCGACCGCGAGTTCGGGCCGGTGATCCGTGAGGCCCTGAGCCGGGTGGACCGGGACATCCTGGTGGTCGATGTGGACGACCCGGAATACGGCGAAGGTGAGTCGCTCAGCGATCTGGACTATGAAGCGCTGCTTGCCGAGGGCGATCCAGCGTTCCAGTGGCAGGGCCCCGACGACGAGTGGGACGCCATCGCCTTGAACTACACCTCCGGCACCACGGGTGACCCCAAGGGCGTGGTCTACCACCACCGCGGTGCTTACCTGAACGCCATTGGCAATACCATGGTCTGGGATCTGGGCGACAGTCCGGTCTATCTGTGGACTCTGCCCATGTTCCACTGCAATGGCTGGTGCTTCCCCTGGACCATTACCGCCTATGCCGGAACCCACGTGTGTCTGCGTAAGGTGGATGCGGAGAAGATTCTGCAGCTCATCCGCGAGGTGGGCGTCACCCACATGTGCGGCGCGCCCATCGTGCTGAACGCCCTGCTGAACGCACCGGACGCCTCGAAGCAGGAGATCGACCACGAGATCAAGTTCATGACGGCCGCAGCTGCACCGCCGGCCCAGTTGATCGCCGGCGTCGAGGACATGGGCTTCCGGCTGACCCACGTCTACGGTCTCACCGAGGTTTATGGGCCGGTCACCGTGTGCGCCTGGCACGATGAATGGGATGAACTGCCCCTGCAGGAGCGCGCCCGACTCAAGGCCCGCCAAGGCGTGCGCTATCCCAGCCTGGAAGGCGTTATGGTCGCCGACACCGAGACCCTGGAACCGGTACCCAAGGACGGCGAGACCATGGGCGAGATCTTCATGCGCGGCAACACCGTCATGAAAGGCTATCTGAAGAACCCCGACGGCACGGACAAGGCCTTCAAGGGCGGCTGGTACCACACTGGCGACCTGGCGGTCTGGCATGCCGACGGCTACTTGGAGATCAAGGACCGGCTCAAGGACGTGATCATCTCCGGAGGCGAGAACATCTCCACCATCGAGGTGGAAGACACCGTCTACGGCCATCCCGCCGTGATGGAAGTGGCTGTGGTCGCCCGCCCGGACGAAACCTGGGGCGAGACGCCCTGTGCGTTCGTCACCCTGCATACGGGCACGGAGGACGTCACTGAGGAGGACATCATCGAGTACTGCCGGGGGAGGATGGCCCGATTCAAGGCACCCCAGACGGTCGTGTTCTGCGATCTGCCTAAGACGTCTACCGGCAAGATCGAGAAGTTCCGTCTGCGTGACCAGGCGAAGGAACTCTAACCGGGCACCACTGTCCGGCGCCTTGTGGGCCGAGTGATTTCGACTATTCGACTAAAAAACAAAAAAACCAAAGGAGAATCCATGCAACTCTACAAACGCAAGCACGGGGAAGAGCAGCCATACTGGCCTGCGGGGCCATTCAAGATCCGCCTGCCGTTCGTGCACTACCGGTGGGAAATGGCGGAGATGATCCAGGCCCTGATCATGTTCGTGGTCACCCTCGCCATGATCCCGCTTCTGGAGCAGTACCTGGGGCTGCCGTACGATGTGGCTCTGGCCTACGTGGTGGTCTGCGGCATCGGCTTCATGCTGCCGGCCATGATGGGCGTGCCGTTCGTGCCCGGCTGGATCACCGCGGCGATCCCCGTGGTGGTGCTGTTTCTCGATGACTTCGAGCCGGGAGTCGAGGCCATACAGGCGTTGTTTGCCCTGCAGTTTCTGGTGTTCCTGATCTTCTTGATCCTCGGTGTGACTCGATTGGGCAGCACACTGGTCAACATTATCCCGCGCTCGATGAAGGGCGGCATCATTATCGGTGCCGGCGTGGCCGCGATCATTGGTGAAATCGAGGAAGGTGGTCGCCTCGCGGAGACGCCGATCTCGCTGATCCTCGGCGGCCTGATCTGCGCCTACCTGATGTTCAGCATTTCGTTCAAGCAGCTGGTGGAGAAATCGGATCTGGCCCGCAAGATAGCCAACTACGGCATAGTGCCGGGTATGGTGGTGGCCATCATCGTTGGCTTCCTAGTGAAGGAGTATCCGTTCCCGGACGTGGAATTCGGCATCACGCAGCCGGCGTTCGCCGAGATGTGGGGCTATCTGCCGTTCATGGTCGGCTTCCCTGGGCTCGATATCTTCATGCTGGCCATCCCCACGGCGCTGATTGCCTACATCATTGCCTTTGGCGACATCATCGTCGGCAAGACGCTGCTGGACCGGGCGGACCACCTGCGCCAGGACGAGAAGATCGAGACGGACATCGACCGGGTGCACCTGGTAACCGCCATCCGCAACGCTCTGCATGCGTTCTTCGCCCCCTACCCGGGACTGGCCGGACCGATCTGGACGGCGGTGGCCGCCACCACGGCCGAGCGCTACAAGTACGGCCGCAAGGCTATGGAGTCCATCTACAGCGGCTCGGGCACGTTCTGGATTACGGGCTTCATCGCCCTGTTCATCCTGCCGCTGGTGTCGTTCTTCCAGCCAGTGCTGCCCATCGCCCTGTCTCTGACACTGCTGCTCACGGGCTACATCTGCATCATGGTGGGCCTGGAACAGCTCGAAACCCAGGTGGAACGCGGTGTCGGCGGCGTCATGGCCGTGGTGCTGGCCGTCTACGGCGCTGGCTGGGGTCTCGCCGCCGGAGCGCTGCTGTACATCATCGTGGAGAAGACGAACCTCTTCGGTCGCGAGCCGCATGACGAGGCCGGGCGTCGTCCGGCACAAAAGCCTGTGGGCGAGGAAGCGGCAGTGGGTGAGGAATAATTGAAGAGTCGGGGCGCCGCGGGTGCGGCGCCCCGCATCCAGAGGAGACGAATTATGAGTCAGCAAGGTTTCTACAAGACCATCCTGGTACCGGTGGACGGCTCCAAGACGAGCGAGCGAGCCATTGATGCTGCACGGGAACTGGCCGCCAACGGTGCCGAGGTGATCGTGCTGTCCGTGGCCGTGGAGCGGGATGTGATGCCCTCGGAGCTGATGGCCACCGGTCACATAAGCAACAAGGACATCCAGGATGATCGCCGGCAGCAGGCGGCGGGGATTGCGCAGAAGGCGGCCAAAGCCCTGCACGATACCGGCGTCTCAGCGAAGGACGAAGTTGCCACGGGCGATCCGGCCCACTGCATCATCGAACGCTCCCGGGAACTGGACGCCCCGCTGGTGGTCATCGGCCGTCGTGGCCTGACCGGCTTTCGCGAGCTCATCATGGGCAGCGTCAGCAACAAGGTGGTGCACTACGCCGACTGCTCGGTACTCGTCATCAACTGAACTCAGCGGAGATTCGAGCTGTGACGCGCGGTGAGCGCTTCAGTGACCAGGGACTGTAAGAGATATGTAGCAGGAGGCGACACGAGCCTCACTCTCGGCCCGCTGCTCACCGCCGCCACTCCGATCAACGCGCCACAGGGTTTACGCTGATTCTGAACTGCTAAGGCTCATGTTCTTAACTGAGTAACTCTCAAGCTTTTCCCGAGCGTCGATCAAAACATCCCTCAACAGCTCTTCGGCACAGGGGTGATAGACTGGCATCGACAGTACCTGTTCTGTCGTCATGCCGTGTGTAATGGCTAAGGCAAGCAGGTGTGCCAGGTGTTCGGCTTGGTATCCAAGCAACTCCGCCCCCAGAATTACGCCGCTGTGGGGGTCAAGATAGACCTGGATGCGCCCCTTGACCTTATTCCAGACGACATGGCGGGGACTTTCAAACGGCAGTTCCCCGATGACGATTTCCTGGTCTTGAAGCTGCCGGAAGCTCTGGCCGATGATGGCGATCTGCGGGTCTGTGAAGAACACCATCAATGGTGGTCTGCGTTCTGCCGGCACCGGTTCTGGATAGTTCATAGCGTTATCGGCGGCGATACGTCCTTCATCGTAGGCCTCGTGCCACAACGGCAGATGATCGGTTGCATCGCCAGCAATAAAGATGGGTTGGTCAGAGCAGCGCATTGTCTGCGGATCGATTTTCTTTGCGCCGGTTTCAGTGAATTCCACGCCCGCACGCTCCATACTCAATCGATCGATGTTGGATACCCTCCCGGCGGCAACCAGTACCTTGTCGAATACCTTGGTGATCCGCTGGCCATTTGAGTGCTGGTACTCGATCCAGGCACCCTCAGCGTCCTCCCAGGTCCTCATTACCTGACCACTGGGATAGATATCCAGTTCGGTACTGAGGATATCGAGTGCTTCTCGTTGCATCGTCGGATTAGTAAGGGTGTTGATCTTTCCGGAACGGCCGTAAATTGTCGTTTCTACCCCCAGTCGATGGAGCGCCTGCCCCAGTTCCAGCGCAATCACTCCCATACCGATGACCGCTATAGAGCTAGGTAAATCCTCAAGCTCGAATACTGTATCACTGGTGACAACACGGGCCATCACTGGCTCGAACACCTCGCTGATTGCAGGCCTGGAGCCGCAGGCGACGATGAACTTTTCCGCATTGACGTCGATCGATTCGCCCACCCTGAGGCAACCGGGTTGGATAAACCGGGCCTGCCCCTCAAGTTTGTGACGGGCCGGGATCTTCTCGACGTAGCTGAGATTGCGGGCGACAAATCGATGATCCCGCTCTCTGCGCAACCGGTCCAAAACTTTGCGGCCATCTACATGACCGCCGGCTGTTACCCCGAAAAACTCGCTAGTATCCAGGGCATGCGCGTAATCGGCGGCGGTGATCAGCAGTTTGCTCGGCATGCAGCCGACCCGCGCGCAGGTGGTGCCGTAAGGGCCGTCCTGTATCATCACTACACTGTCGGTCTTGCGACGGATTCTAGAGTAAGCACCCAGCCCGCTGGTGCCAGCGCCAATGATGGCGTATTCAACATTCATGGTCTTCATGGAACATTCGCTCCTTTATTCTTGGGGGAAGCAATAGCTCCCATTAAGCTAAGTAGCGCAATATAGGTCGCCATTGTTTAATCTTTTTTTCTGGGCCATTCAGTGAGCCTTCTTTAAGTCTAAGAATATTACGTCGCTGATTTTAAAGGATGAAGCGATTTTTTCTAAACGCTCCGATTATCATTCATAAACCGTTTGCGGCTGGCCAGAGAAACGCTGAACAATCCGAGGGCAGACGCGGCAGTAGTTATTCAGTGCTTCGTTGGCTTGCGAATGAACCCACGTGGCTTTCAAGACGAAATAGTTTGGCGCGTAAACCAGGATTCTCGTAAAGGCCGATTCTGGGGTGTCGACACACGGTACTGTTAACTTTTCTGTCCGGACCGGAATTTCCAAAGCGTTGAAGAATGCGGGTCACTCTCCGCTGACAGCACGGGGAAAGGGTTAGCCTTAGTCTAGCTAACCCACGTGCTTAGCAATGGTCGTTTTACATTTTTTTTCGCCACTTTTAGATTGGGATTAATAAATTGAAAAATAGTTGCAGCTATGTCGCTCCATGGCGCCGTTATAACTGGGGAGCGGAAAACCTATTATTCAGAGGAAGAAGAACTATCGCGTAATCATCGCGTCAAGCTAAATGGTGACCAAGAGGTCAATGCATGTTCATCGGATAAGCTTAAAGATGATCTCAAAATTTTATGATCCAGAAAAAACATTGGTTACTTCCGTATTAATTTGCCATATTCTTTTTACTTGAAATTGCTGATTTGCGAGGGTTTCAGGTTGAGTATTTACAAAGATGAATTGAAGTTTCATTTAGCCGCATACAGTCAACACACTTTCCGAAGCAACGCTGGCCAGATTGCCAGATTGCAGGGAGAGTTGGATGCGATCGCCGGTGACCCCGCTGTGAGCCGCGTGGTGATCCCTGGCAGTGGGCCTGTTCTGTTCGACCCCGCCGTGGCGTTATCACGCAACATCACGCCCAAGCGGCCGTTTGACATGCTCGTGTCCGGCGAGTTTATCTATGCGGGTAATGCGTTGGAGCGTGGGGCTGCTGAGTGCCGTAACCAATGACTCCGATGTGGATGCTACCGTGGCGGATAAGGTGAGACAGCCGGCTGAAACCGCCTTGGCTCCAATAATGGCGTTGATTATGGTGAGCGTTCCCCAGTTGATCGTGCCGGTAGCCCACCGCAACTTTTTGGAGTATTGGTAATGTTACGACTTCCGTCCCTGACCTCCCTGTGCTATTTCGAGGTCGCAGCACGAACAAGGAGTTTCGCTGCGGCCGCTAAAGAACTCAGCGTTACACCGGCGGCGATCAGTCACCAGATCAAGGCACTTGAGGAGTATCTCGGTGTTGAATTGTTCGTCCGTCACCATCGACGGGTCAGCTTGACCCCGGCTGCGCGTGAGGCCCTGCCGGAGCTGCATGAGGGGTTTCAGGCCCTGGAGCACGCCGTGGACAAGATTCGCTCCTACGGCCAAGAACGCCTGATAGTCACTGTGTGCGCCGAGCCCCTGTTCGCGACCAAGTGGATCGTGCCGCGTCTGCACCGCTTTTACGCCGTTTGCCCTGACGCCGAAGTACGCCTGCAGGCGAGTCTGCAGACCGTAGATCGAGGCCGTCATAGCGCTTTCTGCGTAGCGGAGCTCAAGCGTGCCGGCATCGACGTTTCCGTACGCCTCGGCTACGGAAACTATGCCGACATTGAGGCGCAACGCCTGATGGGACTAGAGCTGATACCAATGTGCGCCCCCGAACTGGCCTCCACTGTCACCGGACTCGACACACTGCGACAGCTGCCGTTGCTGTGTGATAGTACCCTTAGCCACTTCGACGAGACCTGCGGGTGGAAAGAGTGGTTCAAGCAGCAGAATTTCGAAGTCGAGGCGTTGCGGGAGCTACGGTTTGGCAACGGGCTGCTCGCGCAAGAGGCGGCCGTAGCCGGTCAGGGCGTTCTGCTCGGTACTCGGGATCTACACCAAGCGGAGCTGACCGCCGAGAAGTTGCAGTTAGTGAGTGATAAACCACTGAACTGTGAACAGGCATACTACGTGGCCAGTGCGGGGCCAGATCAAGAGCGCTCTATCGCCGGGCAGTTTCGTGAATGGTTGCTGGATGAGGCGGGCAAGCCTGCTTAATGTAGTGGTCACCATCATGGACTGGCACACCCGAGATTTTCAACACGGACCAAGGCGTGCAATTCACCAGTGAAGCCTTCACAGACGTTATTAAACGCTACAGCGTGAGCATCAGCATGGTCATTAGTGGATCAACACGCTTTCGGCCAACGTCTAATTGCGGCTATCACGTACGTCACGCACGCCTTGGCGCACGGGAAGGTAGCAGTTGTGTCGGAATTCAGGAACAAAAGAACTGCTCAAATAGGGAAAAGCTTCCCTGAGTTGGTCGTGGTCGAACTGCATGAATAAAGGGGGAGATATATAGGCTATTAAGTGGCACCTGCCTCAAAAACTCATGTCGCGCTTTGGGGGCGGGTTCAAATGTTGTTTTTCAGAGTGACAACTTTTAAATTGATGTTGAAAGGAAATAAATATGTATAACAAAAGAAAGATTTCCGCGAGCATTTTTGCCCTTACGTTTGGTGTTGGCGCATTATTGCCAATTCAAGCAACGGGTCAGGAAGATGGCTTTCAGGTCGGTAACACGAACATTTCCATGAGCGGATACATAAAGTCGGATACTATCGCTGTTCGAACCAGTGATGGTGAGCTAATTTCTGATACATTGCGGGATTTTTATGTGCCATCTACAACACCGGTCGGAGCTGACAAAAGTACCGAAAGCCTAACAACGCACGCCAGACAGTCTCGGTTCGCTTTCCGTACAGTGAGTGATGTCGGCACAGGTACACCGGTTACCGGATTTCTGGAGATGGACTTCGGTCCTGGCAGAGAGCTTCTGAACGGTACGTCAACCACCAACCGTTCTTCAGTTAACCTTCGCCACGCATATTTTGAATATGGAAACTGGGGCTTTGGGCAGACATGGAGTACTGCTCTATTCGGTCCCGCAATGCTGGAGACCCTCAATTTCTTTGCGCTCTCAGAAGGAGTCCCGACACCGAGACAACCGCAAATACGTTATAAGAATGGGCCTTGGGCGGTTAGCTTGGAGAACCCCACTACAACTGCTCAAGTAGCAGGGACGGATACCTCCATTGCAAGCCTTAAGGATGACGTGACGGATAGCCTCGTACCAGACCTGGTAGCCAGGTATTCCATGATGGGGCAGGACTCACAGCTTGCTTTAGTAGCTATCCTGCGGCAGCTGGAAGTTGATGGAACACCAGTGAGTAACTTTGGTGCACCGGAAAATCCGGAAACGGGATCTCCGATATCTCCTACGGTAGATGAAACCGAGGCTGGGTACGGTCTAGGTTTTTCTGGCAACATGAAAGTGGGTAATGCAACTGATTTCAAATTTATGGTGATGGGAGGCAGTGGTGTCGGACGTTACACTGGGATGGCCTTCAATCCTGATGTAATAGTTGAGGATGACGGCTCTGGAATGGAAGCTGTTGACCATATTGGTTTCAATTTCGGCATTGCCCATCGACTTAACAAAAATTGGCGTACCAATGTCGGGTTCGGTATGGAGGAAGCTGACGTTGATGGCCAGAAATTGTCAGAGGACACCTGGAGTAGTACGGCCAACATCCTGTACTCCCCTGCGCCTGCCTTAACTTTTGGTGCTGAGGTCAAACACGGTGAGCGTACATTGGTTGATGGTAGTGATGGCGCTCAGTCTCGATTGCAGTTTACGGCCAAATATAATCTGTGAGCTGTTGCGGTTTCTTATTGGGGGGCTTTGCTCCGAGTGGACTTGCTCGGTGTAGCGGCGCATTCCTAGGAGGCTGCGCGGTCGAAACCGGAGTATGGCGTACTAAGCTAAAATTACTTGTCGGTGCCAACTCCCATTTGACCAAGGTTTCGAGCGTATTCCCGTGACCAAGATGTGCTCCTTCCGCCGAGTCAGAGCGAGGGGCTGGCGGAAGGGAGTCTAGGTTGAAAACTACCGCTGGGCAACGATCTCAACCTGATCATTCACGGCTCGTTCCCACAGAAGCTACAGTTCAGGTAGAACTCGTGCCCTCAGTTATGTCGTAAACGCCAGCGAATCGACACTTATTCCCTGATCTGAGAAGCAGCCATCACACTGATTCCATCCTGTTAACCACTGGAGGAATCGGTATGAACAACGTAAGCGATCCCTTACTGCCCGGTGGTGTGAGAGGCCGGGGGGAGGTGACTCCCCCTCCTACTCGATTGTATCCGGAACTCTGGCCAGGCTGGCAGAGTGCCAACTAGGTCCGCCAATAGCGTGCTGACAATGCGGATGGTATTGTCTCTGACGATATCTACGCCAGGCTGATCAGCGCAAAGCAGGGCAGCTTTTCTGCTGGTCCTTGAGTGGAATCAAATGGTTTTGTAAAGGAGTTCTGGACTATGAACAGTATTTCCCACGCTTTGCAGGACATGGCCGCCCCGGATGGGGTTTGCTACGGTTGCGGAAGTGCCCACCCTGAAGGCCTGCAACTTAAGAGTTATTGGCACGAGGACGGTATCCATGTGGTGAGCACACACACTCCGGAGCCAAAATTCCTTGGTTGGCCAGAACTGGTTTACGGAGGTTTGCTGGCCATGCTGGTGGATTGCCATTCCAACTGGACCGCCATGGCCTATCACTATCGTGCCGAGGGCCGTGAGCCGGACAGCCTTCCAAGGGTTGATTGCGTTACCGGTCAGCTCAATCTGACTTATCTCAAGCCTACCCCGATGGGTGTAGAGCTTATCCTTAAATCAAGAGTAGAAGGCGAGGTGGGCCGTAAAACCCGGGTGGTTTGTGAGGTATGGGCCGGCGATGTGCTCACGGTGACTGCCGATTCCATCTTTGTTCGAGTAGACACTGAACAACTTCAGTCGCAGGCGCACGGCCGAGTCTAAAATGCGGCTTTGACCTGCCTGATGGTTATCCTGGATCAGGTATGTCTGAGGCTCAGATCTTTGCAGTAACTCTAACGCTGCTTCCTATCATGGCTTTTGCGGCGGTTTATGTGGTCCTCCTTTGTCGTCATGGAAAGGTGGACGATGGCGAGAGCTCAGATAGTTCTCATGAAGGGGAGCTCCAGCGTTTGCGTCGAGAGCTGGCTGACGTCCGGAAAGAGCGTGATGCACTTAAGCAGGCGATTAGGTCGCTAGCTGCAGATTGCTCTAAACCCTGTTAGCTCAAAACCGGGTGAGAGAGTGAAGCAAAATATGAGATATATATGAGATAGAGGGTGGTGCCGAAAGGGTGGGTAAGCCTAACTGATTGAAATAAATGGTGGGCCTGGCTGGACTCGAACCAGCGACCAAAGAATTATGAGTTCTCTGCTCTGACCAACTGAGCTACAGGCCCTGAAAGGGGTAACAGCGGGCGCCATTATAGACATGATGTCGGGCGCCCGCTACTGGCAGGTTACTGCTCGTCTATGAAGCCGCGCAGGTGATCCGAGCGGGACGGATGACGCAGCTTGCGCAGGGCCTTAGCCTCGATCTGGCGGATCCGCTCGCGGGTGACGTCGAACTGCTTGCCGACTTCCTCCAGCGTGTGGTCCGTGTTCATCTCGATGCCGAAGCGCATCCGCAGCACTTTGGCCTCGCGCGCGGTGAGGCCGGCCAGTACGCCGCGTGTGGCTTCGCTCAGGCCCTCGGCTGTGGCGGAGTCCACGGGGGATAGCGCCAGGATATCCTCGATGAAGTCGCCCAGGTGGGAGTCTTCGTCGTCGCCGATGGGTGTCTCCATGGAGATGGGCTCCTTGGCGATCTTGAGCACCTTGCGGATCTTGTCCTCGGGCATTTCCATGCGTTCGCCCAGTTCATCGGGCGTCGGTTCGCGGCCCATTTCCTGCAGCATCTGCCTCGAAACGCGGTTGAGCTTGTTGATGGTTTCGATCATGTGCACCGGAATCCGGATGGTGCGGGCCTGGTCCGCGATGGAGCGGGTGATGGCCTGCCGGATCCACCAGGTGGCGTAGGTGGAGAACTTGTAGCCACGGCGGTATTCGAACTTGTCCACGGCTTTCATCAGGCCGATGTTGCCTTCCTGGATCAGGTCCAGGAACTGCAGGCCGCGGTTGGTGTACTTCTTGGCGATGGAGATGACCAGCCGCAGGTTGGCCTCGACCATTTCCTTCTTGGCACGCCGTGCCTTGGCTTCGCCGATGGAGACGCGGCGGTTGATTTCCTTGATGTCGCTGACATCCAGGCCAACGCCTTCCTCGACGTTGCCAATCTTCTTCTGCAGGCGCGCAATGTCGCTGGCGCGCTCGCCAATGGCCTTGGCGTACTTGCGGTCGCTGTTGCCCAGCTCTTCCGCCCAGCGCAGGTTGGTCTCGTTGCCCGGGAACTGCTTGACGAATTCCTTGCGGGGCATGCCGCATTCCTTGACGCAGATGGCCATGACACTGCGTTCGTGTTGTCGGACGGTGTCGTTGGTGGTGCGGACGACGTTGACCATTTCCTCGAAATGGCGATTGCTCAGCTTGAAGGGCGCGAAGACACGGCCCAGGTCTTCCAGGGCCTTTTGCGCTACCTTGCTGGAGCGGCCATGCGTTGCGACGGCCTCCATGGCGATGGAGAGCTTGTCCCGCAGCAGTTCAAAGCGCCGGCGGGTTTCCTCCGGATCGGGGCCGCCATCGCTCTCGGTCTCTTCCTCGTCGTCCTCGTCCGCATTGGCGGCTTTTTCGGCCAGCTCGTCGGCGTTGGAGGACTCGGGGTCGGACTTGCTGTCGGGCAGCTCCGGTTCCTCGCCTTCAGGGTCCAGGAAGCCGGAGACCAGGTCGCTGATGCGGCTTTCGCTTTCGATGATGTTGTCGTAGTTGTTGATCACGGCCGCGACTGTGCCCGGGAAGTGGGCCACGGCGGCCATGACGTCGCGGATGCCTTCCTCGATGCGTTTGGCGATGACAATCTCGCCTTCACGGGTCAGCAGTTCCACGGAGCCCATTTCCCGCATGTACATGCGCACCGGATCGGTTGTCCGGCCGGCATCGCTCTCTACGGCGGCCAGTGCAGCGGCGGCTTCCGCAGCGGCGGTTTCGTCGGCGGAGGAGTCGCCGTCGGTGATCAGAAGGTCATCGGCATCCGGCGCCACTTCGGTAACCTGGATGCCCATGTCGTTGATCATCTGGATAATGTCTTCCACCTGGTCCGGGTCGGCAATGTCTTCCGGGAGGTGGTCGTTGACTTCCGCGTAAGTCAGGTAACCCTGCTCCTTGCCGCGAGCAATAAGGTCTTTGAGTCGGGACTTCTGGGTATTGGCTGACATAGTCACCCTTTGGGCTCGGTGTTGTCTGGGGCAAGATGAATCGCGCATTATAGCTGCAAGACATCGTTTCTGCCAGTCATGGGGTCTGCGCCCACGCACAGACCGCTATGATCCTGATGCGTGGAAAGATGGGGGCGGTGGGCGCGGAATTCAATGCATGCGTGGTTCTTTCGTGCTGGTTTTACGGCTGAACGCGTCCTGGAGTTGCTGTTTTTCCTGATCGGAGAGTTCGCTGGGTTTTTTGTGGGCAAGGAGCTCACTGGCGGCACGGCTGAGTTTGCGCTCGCGGCTGCGGTTGAGCATTCGGCGGGCATCTTCTTTGAGTGCATCGCGTTCGGGGAAGTGCTCGATGCGGTTGAACAGGGCGGCGAAGCGTTCGCGCGCCTCGGCCCGGGTCGCCATGGTCAGCAGGATGTCGTCGCGGCTGCTTGCGCCGAGGGCCTGTATCCAGTGGGCAAAGGCCTGGCTTGAGGGCAATTCCTGAAGGCCCTCCAGGGTCTCGGTGACTTCCGGGGCCAGGTCGGGGAACTCATACAGCGCGAGGCAGAGAACGGTGTCCCGGTCCAGCTGGATCCTTGGATGCTGGCCGGCGCTTTCCGCCGGGGCGCTGGGTTGGCTGCGGGTTCGCTGCGAATCGTTCTGGTGCGACCAGCGTGTGCGTCCGGTCAGGCGCTGAAGTTCCTGCCAGAGCGCATCCCGCATGGCGGAGTGGGGCATGCGGCGAAGCATGGGCTCCACCCGGCTGCGCAGTTCGCCCCGGTGTTCAGCCAGGGTCAGGTCCAGGTCCTGGGTCTGGCGCTCGAACAGCAGGCGCGACAGGGGTGTGGCCTCGTCAATCCGTTGCTGGAAGGCGTCCTGCTCTTCGCGGCGCACCAGTGAATCCGGGTCTTCACCCTCGGGCAGCATCAGGAACTGGATGTGCATGCCGTCCTGGAGCAGTTCCAGCAGGTTTTCCAGGGCGCGGTCCGCGGCCCGGTAGCCGGCCTTATCCCCGTCAAAGCAGAAGATCAGGTGATGGGTCGGCTTCAGCAGCGCCTGCAGGCTTTCCTGGTTGGTCGCGGTTCCGGAGGCGGCCACCGCGTAGCTGATTCCGTGCTGGGCCAGGGCGATGACGTCCATGTAGCCTTCCACCACCAGCAGCCGCTCCAGCTTGCGGGTTGCCTGCTTCGCCTCGTAGAGCCCGTAGATCTCCCGGCTTTTGTGGTAGATCTCGGATTCCGGCGAATTGATGTACTTGGCCTTGTCGTCGCCCAGGGTGCGCCCGCCGAAGGCCACGGTACGGCCGCGGCCGTTGCGGATGGGGAACATGAGGCGGTTGCGGAACAGGTCCCGGGGGCGTTCATAGCGGTCAGTTACGGCTTTGACGGCAATCAGGGCGTCCAGGGTCTCTTTGTCGACGTGACGCACGAGCGCATCGCCCTCGGGGGGCGCATAGCCGATGCCGAAACGCTCGGCGGTCTCGGCGTCCACGCCCCGATGCTGCAGGTAATCCCGGGCCAGCGAGCCGGAGGGGTGCTGCTGCAGGCACTGGCGATAGAAGTGGCTGGCCTGCTCCAGCGCCCCGGTCAGGGACTGGGCCTTGCGCATGTTCTCCTTGGCGGACTCGTCGTAGGGCACATCCATTCCCAGGTGCGCGGCGAGACTTTCCACGGCTTCGGTGAAACTGAGGTTCTCGTATTCCTGGAGGAAAGCAATGGCATCGCCATGGGCGCCACAGCCGAAACAGTGGTAGAAACCCTTGTCCGGTCGGACGTTGAAGGAGGGGGTGCGTTCGTCGTGAAAGGGGCAGCAGGCCTTGTAGTTGCTTCCGGCCTTTTTCAGCGTAATCCGCGCGCCGATGAGCTCGGCCAGATCCGTCCGTTCGCGAAGGTTTTCAATGAAACCCTGTGGGATCAGTCCAGCCATGGGCTTCTCCTGTCGGAAAAGCAAACGCCCGCCGGAGGCGGGCGCTCAACTCAATAGTAGCGTTCGAAACGCTTCTGTTCACGCTGCAGCTTCTTGAGATGCCGTTTAACAGCAGCGGCTGCTTTACGCTTGCGCACCTCTGTGGGCTTCTCGTAGTGCTCGCGACGACGCACCTCGGAAAGAACCCCCGCTTTTTCACAGGAACGCTTGAAGCGCCGCAGGGCTACATCAAACGGTTCATTATCTCTCACTTTCACAGCGGGCATGAAGAATCACCTACCTTTGTGTTGTCTGCTGGAATTCAGTGTACTTTGTACCTGTTCAGGGCCGGAGAGTTTACTCTTGCCTTCCGGCCCTGTAAAGGGGAACTGTCTGGTACACTACGCCGGTTTTCAGCAAGGGCCGGGGACATGCGGGTACTGGGAATCGAGACCTCCTGTGACGAGACGGGAGTTGCCATTTACGACACGGAACAGGGCCTCCTGGCGCACGCGCTGCACAGCCAGGTGGCTGCCCATGCCGGCTACGGTGGCGTGGTCCCGGAGCTGGCGTCAAGGGACCACATCCGGCGCCTGCTGCCCCTGTGTGAGCAGGTGCTTTCCGAGGCCGGCCTGGCACGCGGGGACCTCGATGCCATTGCGTATACCGCGGGGCCGGGGCTGATCGGGGCGCTCATGGTGGGCAGCACCTTCGCCCACGGGCTGGCGCGCGCGCTCGATATTCCCGTGCTGGGGGTTCATCATATGGAGGCGCACCTTCTGGCGCCCATGCTCGAGCCGGAGGGGCCAGACTTCCCGTTTGTGGCGCTGCTGGTCTCGGGTGGGCATACACAGCTGGTGCGCGTGGATGATATCGGGTGCTATGAGCTTCTCGGAGAATCCGTGGACGATGCCGCCGGGGAAGCGTTCGACAAGGCGGCCCGGATGCTGGGGCTTGAGTACCCGGGCGGACCGCGCATTGCCGCGTTGGCGGAAGAGGGAACACCCGAGCGTTTCCGCTTCCCGCGCCCCATGACCAACCGTCCCGGGCTGGAGTTCAGCTTCAGCGGGCTCAAGACCTACACCCGCAATACCCTGCGCGATGCCACCGAGGCCGGGGAGGCGGATCATCAGCTGCACGCCGACGTTGCCCTCGCGTTCCAGACGGCCGTGGTCGAGACGCTTGCGATCAAGTGCCGGCGGGCGCTGGAGCAGACCGGCATTCGCACCCTGATCGTCGCCGGTGGCGTGGGCGCCAACAGGGCCCTGCGTGAACGCCTTTCCGCGATGGTGGAACCATTGGAGTGCCGGGTTTTCTATCCGCGGACCGAGTTCTGTACGGATAATGGGGCCATGATTGCGTTTGCCGGCCATGAGCGGCTCAGGGCTGGCCAGGTGGATGGGCCCGAGATGCTTGCGCGGCCGCGCTGGTCGATGACGACGCTGCCGGGACTGGATGCAGCGGGCTAGAGAAGGTGTTCCCGACCCTGTTTGAGGCGCACCAGGTTGTCCCGGTGGCGCACCAGCAGTACCAGCATGATGATCACGAAGAGGGTAAACTGTTCCGGGTTGAACCAGAGGCTGACCAGCGGGGCGGCAATCGCGCTGATGACCGAGGCCAGGGAAGAGACCCGGAAGCGGCGGAAGAGCAGTAACCAGATCAACGCCGTGATCAGGATGGTGGTTGCGGCAAGCGCCAGACCGGCCCCGAGCGTGGTGGCAACGCCCTTGCCGCCCTGGAAATCCGAGAACACTGGCAGCATGTGCCCGGCAATGGCAAAGAGGCCGACGGCGGCCTGGGTTGTGGGCGAGGCATCCAGCATCTGGGCCAGGGTGATGGGGATCCAGGCCTTGAGGGCATCGGCGATCAGCGTCAGCACTGCCGGTCCGGGGCCGGCAATACGGTAGACGTTGGTGGCGCCGGGGTTACGGGACCCGTACAGGTGCGGGGGTGGCGCATTGAGCAGTCTGCAGACCAGTGGCGCGTAGAGAACGGACCCGCTGAGGTAGCCCAGGGCGCAGAGCAGCAATGCGATCAGAAGGTCCATGAATGTCCCGTTTGGCTGATGATTCTTTCCCAAGGGTAGCCGATTACGGCAGGAGATTGAATGGATTGCGTTTTTATTGAAGGGCTGGCGGTTGAGGCAGTCATCGGTGTGTTGGATTGGGAGCGCACCGTCGAGCAGCGGTTGCTGGTGGACCTGGACCTGGGGTGGGATAATCGGCGCCCCGCGGCCTCCGGAGCACTGGAAGACGCGCTGGACTACGCCGCCGTGGCCGAGGCGGCTCGCCATTGCCTGCGGGAAGGCCGGTTCCATCTGCTGGAGACGGCGGCGGAAGAGCTGGCCTCGGTGCTGAATGAGCGCTTCGGGGTAGTCTATCGCCGGGTTGTTCTGCGAAAGCCGGGCGCGGTGCCGGGCACAACATCCGTGGGAGTGACCATTGTGCGCGGAGGTGAGGCATGAATCGGGTCTATATCAGTGTCGGTTCGAACCAGGATACGGTCCGGCATGTCCGCAGCGCGTTGGATGCGCTGCACCAGCGTTTTGGGGATCTGGCCATATCGTCCGTCTATGAAAGCGAGGCGGTTGGCTTTGACGGTGAGAATTTCCTGAATCTCGTGGTGGGGCTGGACACGGACGAACCCCTTGCCAGCCTGGCGGACTGGCTCAAGGCGGTGGAGGACAGCAATGGGCGCCAGCGTAACGTGACCCGTTACAGCTCACGGACCCTGGACCTGGACATTCTCATCTACGGGGATCAGGTCGGCCAGCCGGAAGGGGTGGAGCTGCCGCGCCGGGAAATCCTGAAAAACGCCTTTGTGCTGAAGCCCCTGGCCGAGATTGCGCCGGACGAGCTGCATCCCACGGAGCAGCGTTCCTATGGCGCCCTGTGGAACGGCTACAGCCGGGACCAGCGTCTCTGGGCCATCCCGTTTGAGTGGCGCGGCGAGGTTATTTCGCCCCACCGCTGATTCCCTGGGCGCGTTCCCTGAAAAGCCGGATCAGGCCGGCGGTTGAACTATCTTCTCGCGGCTCGTCCTGCCCGCCGTCGGCCTCAAGGCGTTTCTCAATGGTCTTGCCGAGCTGCTTGCCCAGCTCCACGCCCCACTGGTCGAAGGAATCGATATCCCAGAGGGCGCCCTGAACGAACACCTTGTGCTCATAGAGTGCGACCAGGGCGCCAAGGCCTTGTGGGTCGACCCGGTCCAGCAGCAGGGTGTTGCTGGGTTTGTTGCCGGGGATGGCCTTGTGCGGTGCAAGTTCCCGCGCCTTCTCCTGGGGCAATCCCTCTGCGAGCATTTCCTCGAAGGCGTCCTCATCGGTTTTGCCGCGCATCAGCGCCTGGCTCTGGCTCAGGCAGTTGGCGAACAGCAGCCGATGATGGTCGCCCAGGGGGTTGTGGGAGTGCAGCGGCATGATGAAATCCACGGGTACCAGCCGCGTTCCCTGGTGCAGGAGCTGGTGGTAGGCGTGCTGTCCGTTGGCACCCGCGCCGCCCCAGATGATCGGACCTGTGGGATAGTCAACTGGCGTGCCGTCAATGCGCACCTGTTTGCCGTTGCTCTCCATGTCGAGTTGTTGAAGGTGCGCGGGAAGTCCCCCGAGAAAGTGGTCGTAGGGCAGTACCGCGTGGGAGTCCGCGGCGAAGAAGTGGCTGTACCACAGCCCCAGAAGGCCCATGATCACCGGCATGTTGCGCTCCAGTGGCGCCGTCCGGAAATGCTCATCCATGGCGTGCGCCCCGGAAAGCAGGCTGCGGAAGTTGTCCATGCCCACCGCCAGGGCAATTGGCAGCCCGATGGCGGACCAGAGTGAGTAGCGCCCGCCGACCCAGTCCCACATGGGAAAGACGTTATCCCGGGCAATGCCAAAACGCTCTGCCTCGTCCTGCTGCGCGGTCACTGCCACGAAATGCCGGCTGACCTGCTGCTGGGAACCGCCGTTTTCCACGAACCATTCGCGGGCGGCCCGGGCGTTGGCCAGGGTTTCCTGAGTGCGGAAGGACTTGGACTGGACGAGGAAAAGGGTGGTTTCGGGATCCAGGTGGCGGAGGGTGTCGCCGATGTCGCTGCCATCGATATTGGCAACGAAGTGGCATTGGAGCTGATCGTGCCAGTAGGGCCGCAGGGCTTCGGACACCATCTTCGGCCCCAGGAAGGAGCCGCCGATACCAATGCTCACCACATCCGTGAACGGACGCCCGTTCATGCCCCGCCACTGCCCGCTGTGAATCTGCCACACGAAGGATTCCATGCGCCTGAGCGTGTGGTGGACCTCCGGGACCACGTCCTGTCCCTCCACCGTGACCGCCTCGGATTCCGGGGTTCTGAGGGCGGCGTGCAGGGCAGGGCGGTTTTCCGTGGTGTTCACCCGCTCCCCCTTGAGAAGGGCATCGATGCGCTCCTCCAGTTGCCGGGAGCGGGCCAGCGTCATGAGTGCGGCCAGACCGTTGTCGGTGATCCGGTTCTTGGAATAGTCCAGCAGCAGCCCGGCGGCTTCCAGGGTGTAGCGCGGGTAGCGTTCCGGATCTTCGGCGAACAGTTCACGCATATGGCGGGGCCGCAGGTGTTCGGCCTGCTCCCGGAGCGTTTCCCATTCCGGGGTGTCAGTCAGTGGTGGCAGAGGGGTGTAGGTCACGGCTCGTCTCCATGAGCGATTCAGTCGGTTTCCGGGTCCAGCCTCAGGCTGACGTTGTCGATCAGACGGGTGCGGCCGAGCCAGGCGGCGCCCAGGATGGTGATCCTGTGGTCATCGTATTCCGCCGGCTCGAGGCTGTCACTATTCACGATATTGAAGTAGTCCGGATGGAAGCCTTCCTGGTCCAGGGTCCTGATGGCTTCGTCGGAAAGGCTACTGAAGTCGCGGCGCCCTTCATTGATGCGTTCGGCGGTCTCGCAGAGCATTTCGTAAAGGCGTATCGCCTTCCGGCGCTCCGACTCCGTGAGGTAGTTGTTCCGGGAACTCATGGCCAGACCGTCTGACTCCCGGAAGGTGGGCATGCCGATGATCTCTATCGGCAGGCAGAGGTCCCGGGTCAGCTTTTGGATAACGGCAAGCTGCTGGAAATCCTTTTGCCCGAAAATAGCCAGGTCCGGTCTCACCATGTTAAACAGGATGGCGACCACCGTGGCGACGCCAGTGAAATGGCCGGGCCGGCTGGCACCGCAGTGCAGTTCCGTGATCACCGGCACCGTGACGTGGGTGTGATATTCAATGCCGTTGGGGTAAACCTCACGGGCCGATGGGGCAAAGACCAGGTCGTTACCCGCATCGGCCAGCTTCTCCTGGTCCTCGGCAAGGGTGCGCGGATAGCTGTCCAGGTCTTCGTTCGGACCAAACTGCAGCGGGTTGACGAAGATGCTGGTAATGACAATGTCCGCCCGTTGCCGTGCGTCATGGACGAGCGCCAGGTGCCCGGCATGGAGGTTGCCCATGGTTGGGACAAGAGCGATGCGTTTGCCCTGTTGGCGGTAGGCATCCACCGCCTCGCGCAGATCGGAAACCGTGTGTACTGTTTTCATCCCCGGAAACTGTGCTCCTTGGTTGGAAATTGGCCGGATTTCACGGCCTGGTCGTAAGCTTCGATGGCTGCCGGTACGGAACCGGCTTCGGCCAGGAAGTCCTTTACGAAACGCGGACGGTGACCCTGGGTGATGCCGAGCATGTCGTGCAGGACCAGGACCTGTCCATCGGTATCCGGGCCTGCGCCAATGCCGATGACGGGCACGGACACTTCCCGGGTGATGCGCTCCGCCAGGGGCGCCGGCACGCATTCAAGCAGCACCAGGTCGGAACCGGCATCAACCAGCATCCGTGCGTGGGCGACCATGCGATCCGCCGCCTCGCTGTCACGCCCCTGGACGCGGTATCCGCCCAGCTTGTTCACGAATTGCGGCGTGAGCCCAAGATGGGCGCAGACGGGGATTCCCCGCTCACTCAACCGGTGGATGGTGTCGGCCATCCAGTCCGTGCCTTCGAGCTTGACCATGTGCGCCCCAGCCTGCATCAGCCGGGCCGCGTTGGCCATGCTGGTCTCGTTGGTGGCATAGCTCATGAACGGCATGTCCGCCATGATCAGCGACTGGGGTCTGCCACGCGCCACGGACTCGGTGTGGTAGACCATGTCGTCCATGCTCACCGGCAGGGTGCTGTCCTTGCCCTGCAGCACCATGCCCAGCGAGTCCCCCACAAGGATGACGTCGATGCCGCACTCGCTTAACAGGGACGCAAAGGTGGCGTCGTAGGCCGTCAGACAGCTGAACTTTTCCTGGTTGGCCTTGCGCTCCTGGAGCGTCTGGACGGTTACCGCCATGGGGGACCTCGATTGATGGTTGTGAACAGGTTCAAGGGTAATCCGGGCCACCCCATCAGGCAAGATCAGGTGTGGGCGAGGCGGATGAGCTGGTTGTCCGGGCAGTGGTCGCGTAGCTGGCTCAGGGCTGTGCCGTCGGGCAGGGTGATCTCCGGGTCCATGTCCAGTAGAGGCTGAAGTACGAAGTCACGGTTGGCCAGCTCCGGATGCGGCACCTTGAGGCGTCGCTCATCCAGGGTCCGGTCGCCGAAGATCAGCAGGTCCAGGTCAATGAGGCGTGGCCCCCAGACCTGGTCGCGCACACGGCCCTGGGTGTTTTCGATGGCAAGGAGCTCATCGAGGAGGGCGAGGGGCTCCAGATCCGTTGCCAGCTTGGCGGCCATGTTCAGGAAATCCGGCTGGTCTGCGGGACCAACCGGCCGGCTCTGGTAGACGGGGGAGGCGTCCAGAAGCCGGCTCCCGGGGAGCTGGTTCAGGGCCTCCAGCGCAAGATGGAGCTGTTGCAGCGGCGTGTCCAGGTTGCTGCCCAGTCCAATCCAGGCGGTCTCGCTCATGAGGTGCTGGTCTTCGATTTGGGTTTGCGCTTACGTTTGCGTTTACCACCGCTTCCGGGCTGGCCGAGCTCCTTGATCATCTCGCGGCGTCGTTCTTCGTCCGCGTCCTGGTATTCGGTCCACCACGCACCGAGGCCCTGGGTGTCCTCGCCGGCATGTTCACGCACCAGCAGGAAATCGTAGGCGGCCCGGAAACGTGGGTGCTCAAGCAGTCGGTCGGCCTTGCGGCCGCCGCGCTTGCCGAGCCGGACCTGGAGCTCCCAGATCTCGCGCATGGGCGTGCTGAAACGCCGTGGAATCGAGGTGGCGCTAACCTGCTCCTGGACAGTGTCGCCGGCGGCCTGCTGAAGCGCCTGGTAAGCGGGTTGATCGCTCTCCTGCTCTTCGCGTTGCCAGCGCACCCTGAGCGCCGGCCAGAGCAGCGCGGCGTACAGGAAGTAGGGGGTGATGGGCTTGTTCTGGGCGATGCGGCGATCCGTGTTGGCCAGTGCCCGGCGGATCACGGCGTCGGACTCGCCCTCCGCCAGGGCCTTGGCGGTCTCCGGGAAGAGGGGAGCGAAGAGATCGAACTGGGTCAGGATTTCATAGGTTTTCTCGCCCTGCCCGGCGGCGAACAGCTTGAGCACTTCCTCGAAGAGACGCGCCGCGGGGATGTCTTCCAGCAGGTGCGTCAGGTCACGGATCGGGGTGGCCGTGTCCGGTGCAACGGAGAAATCGAGCTTGGCGGCGAACCGGGCGGCGCGCAGCATCCGTACCGGATCCTCCTGGTAGCGCACGACCGGGTCCCCGATCAGTCTCAGTTCCCGGTGATGGAGGTCCTCGAGGCCATTGGCATAGTCGTGCACGCTGAAGTCGCGGATGTCGTAATAGAGCGCGTTGACCGTGAAGTCCCGCCGCAGCGCGTCCTCCTCCTGGGTTCCGTAGACGTTGTCTCTGAGCAGGCGGCCCTGTTCATTCACATCCATGTGGGGGTCGGCATCGGCGTTGCTCGGCATGCCGCGGAAAGTGGTGACCTCGATAACCTCTTTTCCGAACAGCACGTGAACCAGCCGGAAGCGGCGTCCAATCAGCCGCGAGTTCCGGAACAGGTCATGGACCTCCTCGGGCGTGGCGCTGGTGGCGATGTCAAAGTCCTTGGGTTTGCCACCCAGGAGCAGGTCGCGCACGCCGCCGCCAACAAGATAGGCGTCGTGGCCCGAGCGGTTCAGCCGGTGCAGCACTTTCTTCGCGGATTCGCTGATGTGCTGGCGTGAAATGTTGTGTTCATCCCGGGGTATGATCCTGGGGCCCTGCTTGGCGGAGGCGCTCTGTGAGCCACCACTAATACGGCCAACCCAGTCTTGCAGCCGGTTTAAAAGGCGTTTCGGCATGGATCCCTGATTGTCATGTTGGTAAACGGGTTAAAAGCGGGAGTGTAACGGTTTGTGGGCGCTCGCGCGAGTCCCCGGGGCAGGATAGGCCGGAATCAAAACGGGGCCGCCCGAAGGCGACCCCGAAGGATTCATTAGAATCTGGTTTTTCTTGTTGTTCTTGCACAGTTCTTGTTGTTTTTACGGTGTTGCTGGATACGAACTGAACGTTTTTGAGACATAGAGCGGAATGCTTCCGCTAAAAAGCTCTGCCGCCAAAACACTCAGTTCGACCACGCCCGGTTCGTTCCTGTTGTTACTGGGCGCGCGTTCGCGCAGCTTTTTCTTGTTTTTGGGCTGCTGCTTCCAGTGCGCGTTTTTATTGTTGTTGCGACGCTTTCTTCTTGTTGTGTTCTATAGAGTAAGCATCTGGCATGCCAGAAAAACGGAGCCCTTTTTATACAGTTATTTACAGAACATTAACGTCAGGGGTGGGCGCACACAAAAGAATGAACTGTTACTCAAAATTTGAACTGGTCTGGGGTGTGTTTCGCAGGGTAACAACCGGTAACAGCTGGGCCGGGAGTCAATGGTTGGCACTGGAGCCGGAGGTGCTCGATTTTTTGCGGGGAATGCCGAGTCGCTGGCGGCGTTCCCAGAGCGACTTGCGGCTGATGCCAAGTTTCTGGGCGAGTTCGGTTTCACTCATCCGGTCCTGGTTTTCCAGGACGAAGTGCTGAAAGTAATCTTCCAGTGACAGGTCACTGGGCGCGTCCTCGTCGGCATGGGGGGGGTGACGGACGGTTTCGGCGCCCACAAGGCCGGTGGAGACGTGGCTCTCGTCGTCCTCTTCGTCCAGGTCGAGCAGTTCCGGCGTGATCACGTCCTCTTCGGCCAGGATGATCGCGCGTTCTATGGCGTTTTCCATTTCACGGACATTGCCGGGCCAGGGGTAGCGCTGGATAATCTGCATGGCCTCGGGCGAGAAGGTGTAGTTGCGGTGCGTCACGCGCTCACCAATGCGATCCAGGAAGCGGCGGGCCATGCCGAGGATGTCGTCGCCGCGGTCACGCAGTGGCGGCAGGCGGATCTGCATCACGTTGAGCCGGTAATAGAGGTCCTCGCGGAATTCGCCAGTCCGTGTCATCGCGCGCAGGTTGCGGTGGGTTGCCGCAACCATGCGCACGTTCACGCGCCGGCTCTGGGTTGAGCCAACCCGGCGGATCTCGCCCTCCTGGAGTACACGCAGCAGCCGGGCCTGGGCCTCGGCCGGAAGCTCGCCGATCTCGTCGAGAAAGAGGGTGCCGCCGTCCGCGGCTTCGATCAGGCCGGTCCTTGCGGATACAGCCCCCGTAAAGGCGCCTTTCTCATGACCGAACAACTCCGATTCAATCAGTGCTTCCGGAATGGCCGCACAGTTAACCGAGATCAGCGGATAGGGTGCCCGTTGGTTGAGATAGTGCAGTGCCTGGGCAGCAAGCTCCTTGCCGGTGCCTGATTCGCCGACGATGAGGACGGTTGTGTCCGTTGGGGCAACCTTGCGGATCAGGTGAAACACTTTCCCCATGGCCGGGCAGTCGCCAAACATGAACTGGGACGGATCTGCCGCCTGGCTTCCGTCAGTGCCGGCGCTGCGGGAGGCGGTCTGATCGGCTGGGCGCTGCTGTGCAAGGATGTTGCGCACGCAGTCCAGCATTTCCTCGTGATCGAAAGGCTTGGCGATATAGTCGACGGCCCCGAGTTTCATGGCATCGACGGCGGAGCGCAGGCTGGCATAGCTGGTCATGATCAGCACCGGTACATCGGGAGCCCTGTGGATCAGGTCTGTGCCCGGGTCGCCCGGCAGACGCAGGTCCGTGATGATGAGGTTGAAGTGATTCAGCTCAAACCGTCCGGCGGCATCATCAATGGACTCGGCCCCGGCAACTTCATAGCCGTTGTGCGTCAGCAGTTTTTCAAGTGCGGACCGGATGACCGCCTCATCCTCAACAACAAGAATCCGGCTCATGAGGTGTTCTCTGCCTGTTCCGCTGTGTTACCGACTGTCGGAAATGTCATGACGAACCGGGTGCCTCGACCGCTGCCCGGGTCCGCGGGGCTTTCCGCATGGATGCTGCCATGATGTTCCTCCATGATGTTGTAAACAAGAGAGAGTCCGAGACCTGTGCCACGATTCGGGCCCTTGGTGGTGTAGAAGGGCTCGAAGATATGGTCGATCCGGTCATGGGGGATGCCTTCGCCATCGTCGCTGACGGTAATGCGGACGAGGCCGGTTTCCATCGTGCCACCAACGCGGACAATGCCATTGTCGGGTGAGGCATCACGGGCATTGCTCAGGAGGTTAACAAATACCTGGACGAGGCGCTGTTCGTCGCCTTCAGCACTGAGGTCGTCCGGGCATTCGTTGAGAAACTGGATGCTCTGGTGGCGGTCCCCCAGTGACAGCAGGTGGATGGCCTCGTCAACGCAGCGCTTGATGCTGGTGTCGGTGTGGGGGTTGCTGACCCCGTGCTGGCCAGCGCGCGCAAAGTTCATGAGTGATTGCTGGATGCTGGAAATGCGGCTGGTCTGGCCAAGGATTTCGTCGGCGGTCTCAAGGACCGGTTCGTTCTGTGTTTCAAGCTTGAGGTTCTGGGCCAGGCAGGCGATCCCGGTTACCGGGTTCCCCACTTCATGAGCCACCCCTGCGGCCAGGCGTCCCACGGAGGCCAGGCGTTCGCTGTGGATCAGCTCCTCCTCCAGGCGCCGGGTTTCGGTCTGGTCTTCCACCAGTATGACGGTGCCGCCCTCCGGATGTTCGGGACCGGCGATGGCGCTCTGGTGCAGGTTGAACCAGTGCGCCTTGCCGCTCAGCTCTACCTTGCTGCGGGAAAGGTGGTGTTTTTCACTGTCATGAAAGTCACCCAGCAGGGCATGCCAGGGTTCTGGCAGTGCCTGCAATGTGGCGCCCACGATCTTGTCCGCACGGATACCGGTCAGGGTCTCCATGGCATGGTTCCACATCAGGATTTCCCGGTCGGTGCCCAGCGAACAGGCGGCAATGGGAAGATTCTGCAGGATCTGGCGGTAGTGCCGGCGCAGGCTGTCGAGCTCCGCGGCGAGACCCGTGAGGCGGGTCTTGTAATCTTCGAGAGCCAGCTCGACAAACTGGATGTCGTGCTGTGGCTCCGAGCCGGATTCGGGCTTGAAGCCCAAATGGCGGCGGACGATATCCCGGGCGATCGCCGGCCCGAGAAGGCCGGACAGGTTCACTTCCAGCTGGTCCCGCAGGCGCCTCAGTGGGTAGGGGCGTTGTTCAGTGTCCGGCAGCTGGAGCTGATCCAGGGCACGCGCCACTTCGCGCTCGGCCACCTCGCTGCCAAGGGGGATGGAGAGTTCGGACTTGAATTCATCCGAGGAACCGGCAAGAAGCTCGCGGCGCGGTGGCCGGGCCATGGCCCCGATGCTGCAGGATTCAGCAGCGCGTAGCTCTTCATTGCTGGTGCTGGTGATCACCGAGACAAGGGCAAAGAAGAGAACGTTCACTGAGAGGGAGACGAAGGCCGGAATGTGCCAGCTGTCCATATCCGCCGGATCCATAAGGCTCAGCCCGAGCGACTCCAGGGGCATGATGCCGAAGCCCTGGGGCAGCACCAGGGCGACGGCCCAGATGCCGGTACCCACGAGAATCCCGGCAATGACCCCTTTGCGGTTGCCTTCGGGCCAGTAGATCACCCCCAGGACACCGGGCAGTAACTGCAGCACGCCCGTGAGTGCGATGAGGCCCAGCGAGTCCAGGCTCAGGTGTCTGCCGATGACCGCGTGGAACACCAGTGCCGAGAGTATGATGGCGCCGATCAGCAGGCGGCGGATGCCCTGGAGCCAGGCGTAGATGTTGCGGGATTCCGGCGGCGGTCTTACGGGAAGCACCAGGTGGTTGAGCAGCATGCCGGCAAGCGCCAGGGTCAGGACGATGGTCAGGGCGCTGGCGGCGGAAAGGCCGGCCAGGTAGGCCAGCGTTGACAGCACCGGGGAGTCGAGGATGACACCCAGCCCCACGGCGTAGAACTCGGGCGCCTCCGGTACCTGCAGCGCCCTGGCGCTCCAGAGAATGATGGGAACGGGCAGTGCCAGAAGCAGCAGGTACAGGGGCAGGCCCCAGCTGGCCCTGGCGAGGGCTCTGGGACTGGGGTTCTGGGTGAAGGTCATGTGGAACATATGGGGCATGACCAGGGCGGCGGCAAATGAGATGAGCAGTAGGGCGCGCCAGTTGCCGTCACTGAGGCGGCGCTGCATGCCGACGACGGTCTCGCCCTGGGACTGCAGCCAGGACTGCAGTCCCTCCGGTCCGTTGAAAACGCTGATGATCAGGATAAGGGCAATGCTCCCCAGGGCGACGAGCTTGACCAGTGCCTCGAACGCCATGGCCATCACCAGGCCTTCATTACGCTCGACGCCCTGACTGCGCCGGGCTCCGAACAGCATCGTGAAAATCGCCACCAGCAGTGAGAAGGCGGTAGCGCTGAGCCAGTTTGGCACGCCGTCGGTGAGCACCGAGACCGCGCCCGAGATGGCCTGCATCTGGAGGCTGAGCAGCGAGACTATGGCGAGCGCGGAGCACAGGGTTACCAGGGTTCCCGCCCACTGGCTGCGGTAGCGGAAGGTGAACAGGTCGGCCAGGGAGCTGAGCTGATAGCCCCGGGCAAGCTTCAGCACCGGATGAAGCAGTACGGGCGCCAGCAGGAAGGCCCCGCAGAGGCCGAGGTAGTAGGCCAGGTAGCCATAGCCGAACTGATCGGCCATGGCCACGGCACCGAATACCGCCCAGGCGCCGGCGTAAACGCCAAGACTCAGTATGTAGACGAACGGGTGCCGGGCCCAGTGGCGCGGCAGCCAGCCGCGTTCGGTGGCATGTGCAACACCGAAGAGCGCGAGCAGGTAAACGGCGCTTATGGTCAGCAGCAGGAGGCTAGAATTCATCACTGTCCCTGCGGTAGTCGAGCCAGAAGGCCAGCCCGATAAGGGCCAGCCAGACCCCGAAAGGCTGGTACCAGGCGCTGCCGGGAGTAACCCACCAGTCCATGATGCCAGGGGAGAATATGTAGATGGCCAGGACAAGCAGGAATACCAGCCGGTAAATGTACATTATTCATTGCTCCCCGAGCGCGGGAATGTGCCAGTTCTCAATGCCCCAGGCCAGTTGGTCGTGCACGGGAGCGCCTGTGAGCGACCCCGGGAGTCTATGATTGAGTGCCGTCATCGCGTGCGCGATGTTGGCGCTGGCCTGACTGGCGTCGAGTGCCGGCGCCCCGGTTTGTTTGCTCAGCTTCTGCCCACTGTGATTGTAGACCAGTGGCACATGGAGGTAGCTGGGTGCCGGGGCCTCAAGCGACTCATACAGGAGCCGGTGAAAGGGCGTCAGATCAAGCAGATCCTGGCCCCGGACGATGGCGTTGATGCCCTGATCAATGTCGTCCACCACAACGGCGAGGTGATAGGCATAGTAGCCTTCCTTGCGCCGGACGATGAAGTCGTCTGCTTCGCCCTGGATCTGGTAGTTCTGGTGCCCCAGAAGGCGGTCCTGCCAAACGCCCTGGTGGGCGTGCGTACGGAAACGCAGGGCAAAAGGGGGTGGCTGGTTCCAGTCCGGTGAATCCCGACAGTTCCGGGGGTGATGCCCACTGTTGGCCTGCAGTTCCTTGCGCGAGCAGGCACAGGGGTAGATGCGGTCCTGCTCCTGCCATTGTGCAAGGACGGACTCGTAGGCGTCGTGGCGCTGGGACTGGAAGCGAATGCCTTCATCCCAGTAGAGGCCGTGGGCCTCAAGGCTTGCGAGGATGCTGTCAGTAGCGCCGGGTGACTCGCGCAGCGGGTCCAGGTCTTCTATGCGCACCAGCCATTGCCCCTGGTGCGCCCGGGCGTCCAGATAACTGGCCAGGGCCGCCACCAGGGACCCGAAGTGCAAGGGGCCCGTGGGCGAAGGCGCAAAGCGTCCGCGATAGTTCATCCCCGCGCCCAGACGTGTTCAGACGCCAGTCTGTCTTTCCCGGATTTCCGCAAGCGTCTTGCAGTCGATGCACAGTGTCGCGGTTGGCCTCGCCTCAAGCCGGCGAATACCGATTTCGACACCGCACTGGTCGCAGAACCCGTAATCGTCCTTGTCGATACGCTCGAGCGTCTTGTCGATCTTGCGGATCAGCTTGCGCTCGCGGTCCCGGGTGCGGAGCTCAAGGCTGAACTCTTCCTCCTGGGTCGCGCGGTCGCTCGGATCCGCGTAGTTTTCCGCATCTTCCTGCAGGTGATGCATGGTGCGGTCGACTTCTTCCATGAGCTTCTGTTTCCAGCCGAGCAGGATGTGGCGGAAGTGCTCCAGCTGCTCATGGTTCATGTACTCTTCGCCCTCACTCGCTTGGTAGGGCTTGAAGTCCGTGAATTCGTTCTGCACCGCGGGTTCCTGATTCGACATAGTGGTTACCCCTTTTCCTTGTCGCAGCCGGTTACTGGACCAGCGACTGACCTTCGGCGTTTTGGCCGGAGCCCAAAACCTTGCGTTACCGACCTCCTTTATAGAGGATGCCGCTGGTTTCAGGCAAGATTGCGAAACGTATCAGATAAAATCGAGGGGAGCCAGCCCATGGAATATGAAACCCGTCTGATTCCGGGCACTCTGGAGCGGCGGTATAAGCGCTTCCTGGCCGATGTCACCCTGGAATCCGGCGAGACGGTCGTGGCGCACTGCCCGAATACGGGCTCAATGCTCGGCTGTGACAGTCCCGGAAGCCGGGTCTGGTTGAGCCGCTCGGACAACCCCCGCCGCAAGCTGGCCTGGACCTGGGAGCTCGTGGAGACCGGCCGCGAAGGCCATCTTGCCTGCATCAATACCGCGCGCGCCAATACCCTGGCCGGGGAGCTGCTGCGTGAGCGTCCGCCTGCCGACCTGGCTCCCTATGATTCGATTCGCCCGGAGGTGCGCTACGGGTCGGAAAAAAGCCGGATTGACTGGCTCCTTGAGACCTCCTCGAGGGAACTTGCACCGGTATGGGTCGAGGTGAAGAATGTGACGCTTGCCGAGGACGGTATTGGTTATTTCCCGGATGCGGTCACGGCACGCGGGCAGAAACACCTGAGGGAGCTTGCCGAACGTGTGCGGGCAGGGGACCGCGCGCTGCTGCTGTTCTGTGTAAGCCATGCCGGTGCCTCGGAAGTCCGACCTGCTGCTGCCATTGATGCGCATTACGCGGCGCTGTTGAAAGAGGTGGTGGCGTCGGGGGTTGAATGCCGGGCCTGGCGCTGCGGGATGACGCCGGAGTGGCTTGAGCTTAGGGGTGAACTACCCGTTGTCATCTGAGAATCCGGTCAGGCGCGGCCCCTGCCGGCTTCCGGCTTGTGATTGAGGGCGCCGACCAGCTGCTGATTGAGCTCATCAATATGCCGGGACAGCGTCCTCAGCAGGCGCATGAAGGTTTCCGGTTGCGCCTGTACGAGGCTGATGAATTCGTCGCTCGGTACGCTCATCAGCGTAACGTTGGTCTCGGCAATGACGGTGGCGGTGTGGCTGCCCTGGGTAAGCGCGGACAGCACGCCAAAGATCTCGCCTTCATCCACGCGCCCCACGGCATGCCCCGCAACTTCCACGCGGGCGCTGCCGCGCATCAGCGTGAAGACCTCGTCGGAGGCGGTCGCTTCCCGGATGATGACGTCGCCTGCCTTCAGGCGCCGGAAGCCGGCGGTCGGGCGCATTCCGTGTCGGTTGCTGGCGGCAAAGGCCAGGGTCAGCGCCTGGTTCTGGGCGGTCAGCAACCGGGTGTGGAACCAGGCCCAGTCAGGAGACTGATGAGCCCGTTGCAGTTCGTTCGGGGTGATCAAGCGCAGCGCCCCGCTTTCCTCGCTGCGCATTGTGATCGACCAGGCCGAGTGGTCCGGAACGGTAAAGAGGTCGCCGGGCTGGAGGATGATGGCGATCCGCTCCTCGTAGAGCAGATCCACCACGCCCTCCTGCACCTGCAGGGTACAGCCGGCTGCAAGCCCCTCGACATTCTTGCCCGGCAGCAGTGGCAGACTGATGCCTTCGGGCAGTGAGGGGGCCGATTCACACAGGCCGTGGTAATAATCCAGTAGCGCATCGAGCGCATCCGGCTGGTCACCAGGTATGTACATGTCGGGCTCCTGCTGAAGTTACTCCCTGTACCGGTAATGCATGCGTGTCCCGGTTAGCGACGATTCCATGTTCAGTATAGATGCTTCCCTTAAAGTACGACACAGATACCTGGCCGTTGTAACAGTTCACGCGCCGTGTTTTTCGATGGCCTGTATAAGAAGGTTCAGGCTTTGCGATTGATCGGTCCGGATGTGAACCGTGTGGGTGCCTTCGGATTCTGAAATGGCGTCGGCCGTTTCAAGCTGGTGATCCAGCACCGCCTCGGTGGCTTCCGACACTTCCTCCTTTTGCCGGGCACGCTCCCGTATCCGTTCCCTGAGCACGGCTTCGGGCGCTTCACAGGAGACAGTCAGACCGGGCAGGCCCAGCATTTCGGCAATATTATGGAGCGATTCGCGCTCGTCACGCCTGAGGGCCGCGGAGTCAATAATTACCGGAAAACCGGCCATGAGCGCTTCCCGGGTGAGCTTTTCCAATCGTTCGTAGGTCTGTTCCGTGGCTTCCTGAGTGTAGATGCCGCCGTCCTTCTCGGACTGGCTGGATTCGGTGGGGCCCAGATTGAACAACCGCTTGCGCTCGACGTCCGAGCGGATACGGATCATGCCGAACTGCTCCGCCAGTTGCCCGCTGACGTGCGACTTGCCGCTGGCGGAAAAGCCGGTGGTTACCGCCAGCCAGGGTTGAGGGAATTCACAATAGCGTTCGGCAAGGCCGGCGTAGCTGCGGTATTTTTCCAGCTGCTGTGCCTGCTGCTCCGGGGTATCGGCTGGAGAGAGCAGGGCGACCTTGGCGCGGATCATGGCGCGGTAGGCCTTGTAGATTCCCAGCAGCGGCAAGGCTCCGAAGTCGCCACTGTGCTCGAGGTAGCGATTCAGGACCCGGAAGGCCCAGCGGCGGTGGCCCCGGCTTTCCAGATCCATAAGCAGGAAGGCCAGATCGTTGGCGGTATCGATCCAGCGAAAGATTTCATTGAACTCGATGCAGTCAAAAACGGTAATTCCGTCTTCGAACCAGGCGATATTGCCCAGGTGCAGATCGCCATGACACTCCCGGACATGACCGTCCTCGAGCCGTTGGTGGATGTGCGGCTCAAGCTGGTCGAACGTTGATTCGGTCCAGGCCTGGAGTACATCCGCCTGGCGGCGATCAGCGCTGTTCTCGATGGTTTCACGGATAGTGGTGAAGTTATCGAGCATTGCCTGGCGCAGACGTGACGGCTCGCCCAGCGGGCTGTCCGGGGCGAGCGCAGGTATCGACTGGTGAAAGGCAGCAACCCGGTCGGCAAGCTCGTCCAGGTGCGTCGCTGTCAGCTCACCACGGTCAGAGAGCTTGTCCAGGGCCTGTTCCGGGTCGAACTGGCGCATGCGCAGGGCGTACTCGATGGGTTCCCCTCCCCCGTTGAGCACCGGTGCATGCTCCGTTCCGCTAATGGGAATCACCGCTTCATAGATGGTTTCGGCAAGGCGCCGGTTCAGACGCAGTTCTTCCTCGCAGTAGAATCGCCGGGCTTCGAGGCGGCGGAAATCCAGGAAGCCGAGGTCCAGGGGTTTCTTGAGCTTGTAGGCGTGGGAGCCGGTGAGAATGATCCAGGAAATGTGGGTCTCAAGTACCCTGATTTCCCCAACTTCGTGGGGGTAGAGTGACGGATCCTGTAAGGCATTGATCAGCCTGGACTCCATGGAGAACTCCCAAATTGCGGCTTTGAGTCAACATCATAACGGTGTCGTCATGTTTTGAACATTGTCGGGTCGATGACGCCGCCGATAAACGCGCTATAATCGGCGCCCATGACAAAGCGCAGATCAACAGGCAAACGCCAGGCCCCTTCAAAAAACCGCAAGTCCGGCGGCAAATCAGCAACGTCCTTCTCCTTTTTCCGGCTCGCCTGGAAACTGGGCCTGGTCCTGTTGCTGTTGCTGGTCGGATGGACCATTTATCTGGATGTCCAGGTTACCTCCCGGTTCGAGGGTCATCGATGGGAGATCCCCTCGCGCGTCTTTGCGCGCCCCCTGGACCTTTACAGCGGCGCACCGGTTACGTTGGACGCCTTCCGTCACGAACTCGAGAGTCTGGGGTATGAGCGGGATCCCCGGGCAGCCGACCCCGGGACCTTTACCCGCAATGGCCGCGAATTCCGGGTTCATACCCGAGGTTTTCCCTTTCCGGACGGTAAGGCGCCGGCTCGCCGGCTGGAGCTGAGGTTTGAAGACGGTGTGATCACCCGTTTCCGGGCACCTGGCGGCGATGGCGTCGCTGTCGCCCGGCTCGAACCCCAGCAGATTGCCGGTATCTACCCGGGGCACGGCGAAGACCGGGTGTTGGTACAGCTGGACGATGCACCGCCACTGTTTCGGGAAACGCTGCTAACTGTCGAGGACCGTCACTTTGAATCCCACCATGGGATTGCCCCGTCCTCCATCGCCCGTGCCTTTCTGGCCAATCTGAAGGCGGGCCGCGTTGTTCAGGGGGGCAGTACGCTCACCCAGCAGCTGGTCAAGAACTTTTGGCTGTCCAGCGAACAGACCTACTGGCGCAAGTTCAATGAAGCCATCATGGCCCTATTGCTGGAGGCGCGTTATCCCAAGGATGACATTCTGGAGGCCTACATCAACGAGGCCTATCTCGGGCAGTCTGGCAGCCGCGCCATTCATGGCTTTGGCCTGGGGAGCGAATTCTTTTTCAACAAATCCTTCGAGGACCTCGAGCTTCACGAAACCGCGTTGCTGGTCGGAATGGTGCGCGGGCCAGGCTATTACAATCCCAGGCGCTATCCCGATCGCGCCCAAAAAAGGCGCAACCTGGTGCTTCGACTGCTCGGGGAGCGCGGGCTTATTGATGCTGACCGCGCGGAGAAACTCCAGTCCCGGCCCCTGGATGTAGTGGCAATACCGAGCAACGAGATGAACCGTTACCCGGGCTTCATGGACCTGGTCCGTGAACACCTGGGGCGGGATTACCGGGACGAGGACCTGGAAACGTCCGGTCTGCGGATTTTCACGACCATGGACCCGCAGGTTCAGGCCGTGGCGGAGAAGCGGATGAAAGGAATGCTGGCCGCTCTGGAGCAGGGGGAAGAGCCGGGGACCCTTGAGGGGGCCATGGTCATTACCCGGCGCGAGAGCGGCGAGGTGGAAGCACTGGTGCCCGGGCGCGAGACCCGTTATGCGGGCTTTAACCGTGCCATGAGCGCGAATCGCCCCATCGGCTCACTGGCAAAGCCCGCGGTCTACCTCAGCGCCCTGGAGACGCCCGAAGACTACACCCTGATGACGCCGATCAAGGATGAGCCCTTCAGGGTTGAGTTTGATAACGGCGACGAATGGTCACCCACCAACTACAGCGGTGAATCCCACGGCACGGTGCCCCTGCACGAGGCCTTTTCCCACTCCTATAACCAGGCGACCGTAAGGCTCGGTCTTGGCCTGGGGCTGCCGCGGGTGGTTGATACCCTGCAGCGGCTGGGGTTGCAGGATGAGCCGCAGCTCTATCCGTCCCTGCTGCTTGGCAGCATCACCATGACGCCTCTGGATGTGACCCGGATGTACCAGACCATTGCATCCGGCGGCTTCCAGGTGCCCCTGCGAAGCATCCGGTCTGTGACCACGCCCGATGGGGAGGTACTTTCCCGCTATGATCTCGATCTGCAGCAGACGGTGGACGCAGGCCCCATGCACCTGCTGCATTACGGCATGCAGGAAGTGATGCGGGAGGGCACCGGCCGCTCCGTCTATAACCTGATTTCCGACAACCTCCAGGTGGCCGGCAAGACCGGCACCACCAACGAGGGCCGTGACAGCTGGTTCGCCGGCTTCACCGGGGGGCACCTCGGAGTTGTCTGGGTTGGCGGTGACGACTATAGCGCCACCGACCTGACGGGCGCTTCAGGGGCACTGCAGGTCTGGGGGCGGACCATGGGCGATCTCCCCCAGCGCAGCTTCTCGCCGGTGGTGCCGGAGAGCGTCCGCTATGAATGGGTGGACGAGGCCAGTGGCGCTATTACGGCCGAAAACTGCGAGGGCGCGCGCCGGATTCCCTTCATCCGGGGCAGCGAGCCGAAGGAACAGGTGCCCTGCAGTGATACTATGGGCGGTCAAATTCAGCGATGGTTCCAGGAATTGTTCTGATGGGAGAGGAAAGTGGGCGCCAAACAGTGCAATTGCGCCGCGTTCACCAAGGAGTGATCCTGGTGGTTGTGTTGCTGGTTGGGGGCTGCAGTATGGTCCAGGACCGGCCGCGCGACGATCAGGAGATTATCGGGCCGATTGAAACGGAAGAGCCTGCGGATGTCGAAAAACAGGAGCCCGAGACCCCGGAGCGCGATGCCCGCCAGCGCGAGACCGGCTCGCAGCTGTCTCCGGCGGCCGCCAGCCTGCTTGCCAGCGCCCGGGGAATGCTGCGCGCGGGCAACACGGAGCGCGCCCTGAATCTGGCGCAACGGGCCCAGCGGATATCCCCGGATGCCGCCCAGGTGTATTACCGGCTGGGCGAGATCTATCAGACGCGCAGTGATCATGGGCGTGCGGAGCAGTTCGTGCTCAAGGGCATCAGTAAGGCGGGCAATGACCCGGACCTGAGCCGCACCGGCTGGTCCATGCTTGCCGAAATCCGCGCCAGTAACGGGGATGAGGACGGGGCGCGCAACGCCAGGGAGCGGGCTTCCGGGGTCCGGAATTAAAAAGCCCGGCCTAGGGGCCGGGCTTCAGGTAGGAACCTGATTGGGTTATTACTGGAGCTCGAAGATCGCGGTTTGCGTCGCATCGGCCTCGACAGTCACAGGCCGATCCCCACGGAAGTCCATGGAATCATCCACATTTTCCGGATCGTCGGAAACGCAGGTGTAGGCGATGGTGTAGTCTCCTTCGCTGAGGAAGGCCGCCTTGTAGCTGTATTCGCCAGCGTCCGAGTCAAATTCAACGGATGCCGACATCAGGGGCGATTGATTCGGGTTGTAGTCAACGAGCTCAGCGTCATTGCCTTCGTAGACGTAGACTGATCCGTCGTAATCATCGGAAGTTTCGCCGCAGGCATCGCTGATCAGATTGCCGGAAATGGTGCCCTCAATGGCGCCAACCTCGGTATTGTCCACCATGCGAAGCGCGGGACGGAGCTTGTAATCCCCGCCATTCGCGGGATTGACCACCGCCTTGCGCATATCAAAATCAATGGTGAAATCAGCAGCCCCGCCCTGGGGTACCGTGAATCCGCTGACCAGTTTCAGCTCGCCCGAAGGAACGGAGAGCCTATGCTCCCCGTTGTTGTCGTCAATGACGTTCATCTTGGCGATGTCACTCGAGTCTACATCCAGGCGAATCCAGTTGTATTCTCCAGCAGGCACTGACTGCTCATCCAACAGGCTGGCGGCGTTGCCTCTTTGAAGCTTCAGCATGTCGAGGCTTTGCGCCTCCTCCAAGCTGATTTCGACAGCCTCACCTTCCGCCGGCTTGATAGAGATGCCCGTGAAGTTGATATTTACTTCTTTCAGCGAATCCACCGGCGCATCAGTAATACCCAAGGAAAGGGTGCCGGAATCACCGTCGGAAGAACTAAAGCAGCCCGTGAGCGAAGTCGCCATGATGGCAAGCGTCAGCGGTTTGAGAATCGGCGTCTTCATGATGAAGCTCCTGTTGTGCGCGTTGTTGGTTGAATGGCACCGCGCTCGACACATTGGCCGGTGCTTACCTCTTCTCACGCTGTCCGGCGCAAAGGGTTCCGCTTGTTTGCAGTAACAAACTGTAATCCGGCAGTTGTGCTTCACCTCTGCTATAAGTAGATTCACTCGCAACCGACGGTTGAGGTGCCGCTTGTTTCTGACCCGTTCCCAGGCCAAGGAGTTTGACCGTCTGGTCAAACCCCACCTACGAATGCTCTATCGCTTCGCCTGCCGTCTGACGGGCAACCCTGATGATGCGGAGGATCTCGTTCAGGACGTGATGCTCAAGCTCTACCCGAAAACCCAGGAGCTTAAGGAGGTGGAAGACCTGCGGCCCTGGCTGAACCGCGTCCTTTATCGGCGGTTTGTGGATTGGTCTCGACGCGAGAAACGGCGTCATGAGCAGGCCTTCGCGGACCTTGGTAGCGATGAGGATCATAATGCCTTTCTGGACCGATTTTCCGGCGAGGGGTTGGGCCCGTTGGCGGATATGGAGAACGACAGGGCCCGGACGATGATTTACGCGGCTCTGGATGAGCTGGCGCCGGACCAGCGGGCACTGATCATTATGTATGATGTGGAAGGATGGCTTCAGGATGATATTGCCGAGGTTCTGGATGTGGCGCCGGGGACGATCAAATCGCGTCTTTCCCGGTGCCGGGCCAGACTGCGTGAAATAATGCTCGCAAAGATGGAACCCTGAGGGGCTTGCCGTCGTGAGTGAAGTAAGACGGCATGAGGTGGATCATGAACTGTAATCAAGTGATCACTCGGATTGAGGACTACTGCGACGCCAACCTGGCCACCGAGGACAGGCTGGCCGTGGATCAGCATCTTGACGGGTGTGAAAGCTGCTATCGCACGTTGCGCGCCGAACGGCGCTGGCGCCTGATGCTGGCGGAGCCGGTCAGCGAGCCCGATTCCGGGTTTGAGCAGCGGATGCTCCAGGCCGCACATGGTGGGGGCGACGCACGGCGGCGTTGGACAACCCCTGTTGTGGGCGCTGCCATGGCAGCCTGCTTGGTGGGTGGTCTGTTCCTGGGGCAGTGGCTGCCGAGTGATTCCGAGCCCTCCGGTGCGCCGGTTGTGGGGCCGGTGGCCAGCCAGGATGTGCAGACGGTTAACCTGGCCTTTGATTCCGGCAAGGCACTGCAGAATGTGACCCTGACGCTTGAACTTCCGCCTCATGCCGAACTGGCTTCAATGCCCGGAGAACGGCGGATCAGCTGGCAGGTGGACCTGGAAAAGGGTGAGAACCGGCTGGCGCTTCCTCTCAGGACCCTGTTCCCGGGTGAGGGCGAACTTGTTGCCCGAGTGCAGCACGGCGACCAGACCAAGACGTTCCGTGCCCCCATTGGTGGGGCACAAAGAGACGGTTAAGGAGTATTTATGCAACGCTTCATGCTCTACATCATGACACTCCTGCTGTTGTTCGGCGGCAGCGCCATGGCCCAGGATGATCTGGATGTGACCATGCGTATGGTTACCGACGACGACTCGGCCTCCGATAATGTGGCACGCGAGATCCGGTTGCCGGGCAGTGCCTCTGATCGGGCCCGTGAAGCAGCGGCGCCCGGCCTTGAGCGCGCCAACGAGGCGTCCGAGAAGGGGCGCGAGGCTGCGGACGCCGCTCGCGAGCGTGCACGCAGGGGGCTTGAGCAACGCAATCAACGCAGGGAAGACACCATCCCTGGAGGCGATGCCAGCCAGCCCGGGACGGGTGCTCCGGATACCCGCGGTGATCGCCCGGATCGGGGCCAGCCGAATTGACCATAGCGTTGCAATGGGAGGCCCCAGGCGCTGAATAACAGTGCTTTAAGTGCTAGGATCAACCCCATAGAATCCTGGCGTTAAGTGAATTGATAATGGGTTTAGACACTCGGCGGTTGCTCCCCTCCCTTCTGCTCGTCAGTACGGCCGCGCTTCTCGCGCTTGGCGGAAACGACGTCAAGGCAACAGAAAACGAGGCGGATGCTCTCTTCAACAAAGGCGTGGAATCCTTCCAGCGTGGTGACCTCAAGGAGGCTGTTCGTTATCTGGAACAGGCCAGGGCAGCAGGCAAGGATTCGGTCGGACTTCTCTACAATCTTGGTGTCGCCCATTTCCGGGTGGGTAACCTGGACTCCGCAGCGGACTACTTTCGGGCGTTGCTCGACTATCCGGATGAGCAGGCGCTTGCTCACTATAATCTTGGCCTGATCGCTCTCGAGCAGGACGATGCCGATACCGCCGCCGGACATTTCCGGTCGGCGGATCAGGTGCAGGCCGACGACCGCATACGCGGGCTTGCCAGGGAGCAGCTTGCCCGCCTTGATGCGCCCGCAACCGCGCCGTCACCGCTCCTGGGGGGCGGGACGCTTCTGGCCGGACTGGGCGCCGGTTACGAGGATAATCTCAACCTCGCGAACGATCAGACCCTTCAGGAGAGTGCGGCCTTTCAGGATGGTTTTTTCTGGGCAAGCCAGGACCTGGCCCGCAGCGGCAACCTGAATCTGCGCCTGACTGGTTTGGCCAGCTTTCGCCAGTACAACGGCGCCAGTGAAGCAGACCAGCAGTTGGTACGGCCGGGTCTGGCTCTGGATTACAGCTGGGAGGACTGGCAGGGCACGGGGATGGCCGATTCCGAGTGGCAATGGCTTGACGGCGACCGGGTAGAGCGGCGTGACCGGTTGCGGGCTGAAGTCAGTCGGCGTTTTGATGCGGGCTGGATTGACGCGGGCGGCGAGATCGTCAACGTTGCTGCCGGCCGTCGTTTTCCAGAGTTGGAGGGCCGGGATATTGGCCTGGACCTGGGGGTTCTGTGGTTCTGGTCTGACGCCTGGGTTGTGGACCTCGAATACCGCTTCACGGATGAGGATCGTGACGACTTGAGTGGCCAGGATTATTTTTCCAGCACGTCTCCCCGGCGCCACGGCGTGCGGGCACAGGCGAGCTTCTATCCGGAAGGTCCATGGGATTTGCGGGCTTCGGTGTTTTACGAGCATTCCCGGTATCCGGATCCTGAAATTCGCGAGGGCGTCGAACAGCAGCGCCGGCAGGAAGACCTCTGGCGTCTGTCTTCCCAGGTACGATACAGACTCGATGGTGGATGGCGCCTGACGCTCGATGGCGAGTGGGAGACAAACAGCGCCCACCTCGAGCGGCGTGATTACGACCGGTTTGAGGTTCGTGCGGGTGTTGAAAAGCGGTTGAGCTGGGAATAAGGGAGGATGGCCCGGCCAAGTCTGGCCGGGCCTACCGTGCTGAGGGTCAGGTAAGGGTGCTGAAGGCGGCTTTGGCGGCTTCAAGGGTGGCATCGATATCGGCATCGGTATGAGCTCCTGATACAAAACCGGCTTCAAAGGCCGCGGGCGCGAGATAGACCCCCTGTTTCAGCATGGCGTGGAAGAAACGTCCGAAGCGTTCCGTATCGCAGTTCATGACGTGCTCAAAGCGGGTGACCTCCGGCTGATCCGTGAAGAAGAGGCCAAACATGCCGCCCGCGCCCTGGACGTGCAATGGAATGCCGGCATCACGGGCGCAGTCCCGGAAACCCTGCATCAGGCGTTGGGTCTTGGCTTCCAGGTCATCATGAAACCCGGGCTCGGAAAGCCCTTCGAGCGTTGCAAGACCCGCCCTCATCGCAAGCGGATTGCCGGAGAGTGTGCCGGCCTGGTAGACGGGCCCCAGCGGCGACAGGTAGCTCATGATGTCCCTGCGCCCACCAAGTGCGCCCACGGGAAGCCCGCCACCAATGATCTTGCCCAGCGCCGTCAGGTCCGGCTTGATGGCATAGCGCTGCTGGGCGCCGCCCTGCGCGACCCGGAATCCCGACATCACCTCGTCGAAAATCAGCAGGCTGCCGTATTCGTCGCAGACCTGGCGCAGCCCTTCCAGAAAGCCCTCGACCGGGGGTACGCAGTTCATGTTGCCCGCTACGGGCTCAACGATGATGCCGGCAATCTCGGGGCCATGCTCTCTGAAGATGGCGCGGACGCTCTCCAGATCATTGAAGGTGGCGGTGAGGGTAAGCTCAGCCAGCGCGGCGGGAATGCCGGGCGAGTTGGGCTGGCCGTGGGTGAGGGCACCGGAGCCCGCCTTGACCAGCAGTGAGTCCACATGGCCGTGGTAGTTGCCCTCGAACTTCAGGATCTTGTCGCGCCCGGTATAGCCGCGTGCCAGGCGGATGGCGCTCATGGTGGCCTCGGTTCCCGAGTTGGTCATGCGCACCATTTCGATGGAGGGCATCAGTTCACAGATCTTGCGGGCCATGGCGGTTTCAGTGGAGCTGGGCGCGCCATAACCGGTGCCATGGGTCAGCTGGTCGCGGATGGCATTGATGATGGCGGGATTGGCGTGGCCCAGGATCATGGGGCCCCAGCTTCCCACGTAATCAATGTAGCGCTGGTCGTCCTCGTCCCAGAGGTAGGCGCCCTCGGCGTTCTTGAAGAAGATGGGGGTGCCGCCCACGCCCTTGAAGGCGCGCACCGGGGAATTGACGCCCCCGGGAATGTACTGCTGTGCCTCTTCGAAAAGGGTTTCGGACTGGGTCATGAATCAGCTCCTGTTGCAAAAAGTTGGCTGAGGGCACGGGCCCGTGCCTCAATATCGGGTGCCGAGAAAAGGCCATGAATAACGGCGATCAGATCCGCGCCGGCACGGATCAACGGGCCGGCGTTATCCAGGGTGATGCCGCCGATGGCGGCGCAGGGGATGCCGAGCCGGTGACATTCGGTCAGCAGACTGGGTTCCGCGAGAGCCGGGCCAGCCTTGGTCTGTGATGGGAAAAATCGGCCGAAGGCCACGTAATCGGCCGGATTGCCGGCCAGTGCACGGGCGCGCTCCAGCGACTGGTGGCAGGTGGCGCCGATGATGGCACCTTTTCCGAGCATGGCCCGCGCTTCGTGGGGGTCGTGGTCCTCCAGTCCCAGGTGCACACCGTCGGCCCCCACCTGGAGGGCCAGGTCAGGGTCGTCATTGATGAGCAGTGGGCGTCCGTAACGGTGGCAGCACTCGAGCAGGTCTGTCGCGATCTGTGTTTTCAGGTCTTTGTCCGGTCGCTTGTCGCGGTATTGAATCATGACGGCGCCCCCCGCCAGGGCCTGCTCAACCGCGTCCACAATTCGGTCGTCGGGCAGAAGGTCGGTGTCGGTCAGTGCATACAGACCCCGGGGTACCCTGGATTCAGCCATGGTCCCGGCTCCGGTCGGGCACCGGTTGACCATGCCCAACCCGCAGGGCGTTCCGGATGCTGGCGGCCACGAAGTCCTGGCCGGTCTCTATGGCCGCTTCCAGTGCCTGGCCCCGTGCCATACCGGCGCTGATTCCGGCCGCCAGGGTACAGCCGCTGCCGTGGTATTCGCCGCCAACGCGCGGTTGCTGCCAGGTTCTGTCGCCGCCATCCGCGGTGAAAAGCCGGTTCTCGATGAATTCCCCTGTGCCGTGCCCGCCAGTAGCAAGGACGGCGCCGCAGCCGTACTCCAGGAGTGTCTTCGCTGAGGTGGTTTCATCCGGGTTCCCGCCAAGCTGTGTCAGCTCGGGGCCATTAGGGGTAACGACGCTGGCGTGGGGGAACAGCTGGTCGAGCATGGCGGCGACCAGTTTTTCATCGGCCAGCTCGCCACCACCCGCGGCCTTGATGACCGGGTCCAGCACATAGGGGATCGGCTCGCGGTTGTCCAGGAACTCGGTGAGCACCTGAATAACAGCTTCGTCACCCAATGCGCCCGTCTTGATGGCGTGAATGGGCGTGTCAGCCTCCAGGTGGAGGAGTTGGCGGTGGATCAGGTCAGCATCGACGGGCTCCGCCCCGTAGACGTTCCGGGTATCCTGGACCGTCAGGCAGGTGAGCACGGGCAGGGGATGGCAGCCCAGGGCGGTGATGGCCTGGATGTCCGCCTGTATGCCGGCACCACCTGACGGGTCCAGGCCGGACAGGACGAGGACATGGGGTTTTTCGTTGAGCATCAGAAGGGCCTCACGACAGCAAGAATGATGATGCCGATCAGCAGCAGCACCGGCAATTCGTTGAACACGCGGTAGAAAACGTGACTACGGGTGTTCCGGTCATCGCGGAATACCCGTACAAACCGACCACACGCAAAATGATAACCAACCAGTATGGCGATCAGTACCAGCTTGGCGTGGAGCCAGCCCTGCGCGAGGTAGTATTCCGCATTGGTACCCAGCAACCAGAAGCCGAATACCAAAGTCACCACCATGGAGGGCGTGGTGATACCGCGGTACAGCTTGCGCTCCATGACCTTGAAGCGCTCGATGCTTGGCTCATCCTCGGCCATGGCATGGTAAACAAAGAGTCGCGGCAGATAGAAGATACCGGCGAACCAGGTGACCATGGCCATCAGGTGTATCGCTTTAATCCAGAGCAATGGCTAGCCTCATTTCAGGAATGTAATCCGAAGGATTGAAATTCATGGTCCATACTAGAGGATCGAGGCGACGCCGAACAGATCGGGGCCGCGCAGACGGCATGGTACAATGGGCTTTTACCAACGCCAACGCGCCAATGAGGAGGTATGCAGTGATCAGGGCAGGCATTGTCGGGGGAACCGGCTATACCGGGGTGGAGCTTCTCAGGCTCCTGGCCATGCACGGGGATGTGGAGGTAGCACTGATCACATCCCGTGCCGAGGCCGGAATGCGGGTGGATGAGCTTTTTCCGAGTCTCCGCGGTCACTGTGACCTTGCCTTTGAAGCCCCTGATGACGCCCGACTCGCCGCCTGCGATCTGGTGTTCTTTGCCACCCCGAATGCGGTTGCCATGCACAGCGCTCGGGATCTGTTGGCGAAGGGCGTGCGGGTGATTGACCTCTCCGCGGACTTCAGGCTCCAGGACCAGGCTGTCTGGGAGAGGTGGTATGGCACCGAGCACGTTGCGCCGGACCTGATCCATGAAGCGGTCTACGGGCTCCCGGAAATCAACCGGGATGGTATTCGCGGGGCGCAGCTCGTGGCCAACCCGGGATGCTACGCCACGGCCATACAGCTGGGTTTTCTGCCGCTGATTGAGGCCGGGGTGGTCGACCCGAGCCATCTTGTGGCTGACGGCAAGTCCGGCGCCAGTGGCGGCGGGCGCCAGGCAAAAACCCCGATGCTGCTCGGTGAAGCAGGGGAGAGTTTCAAGACCTATGCGGCCTCCGGTCACCGGCACGGGCCCGAGATTGAGCAGGGGCTTCGCCTGATGAATCCGGACATGCCGGTACAGGTAACCTTTGTGCCCCACCTGATTCCCATGGTTCGCGGTATTGAAGCAACGCTCTACGCGCAGTTGACTGATACAGGCACTGATCTGCAGGCGCTTTTCGAGTCCCGGTTCAGGGACGAGCCGTTTGTGGATGTGATGCCCTGGGGGGCACATCCCGAGACCCGCTCGGTGCGCGGTGAAAACACCTGTCGCATGGCGCTGCATCAGCAGCCCGACCAATCCACCATTATTGTCAGCTCGGTAATCGACAACCTGGTGAAGGGCGCTGCCGGCCAGGCCATACAGAACATGAATCTGATGTTCGGTTTTGATGAACAGACGGGGCTTCAGGCGCCTGCTCTTCTACCCTGATATCGGTGTAAGGAACAAATGGTTACGGACAGAGTTCGATGACAGACCCGCGTAATGATTCAGGGCAAATGGTGGTTGTGCGCCAGCGCCGTGGTGAGGGTGTACGTCGCCTGCTGATATTGCTGGTGTTCTCGCTGGTCTGTGGTATTGGCGGCTTCTGGTTGGGTGGGTATTACTACCATGACCGCTATCAGGCGACCAGCGAGGGATTCGAGTCGGTGCGCGAGGAGAGGGACCGTCTGCAGGAGAAGGTTACCGGGCAGCGCCAGGAGCTGATCGGCCTGAGACGGGATCAGGAAGTTGACCAGCACAGCCTTCGACAGGCCCAGAACTCAATCCGTGAGCTGGAACAGACGCTCAAGGAACGAAAGTCCGAGATTACGTTCTACAAGTCGATCATGGCGCCAGGGGACATTGAATCGGGGCTCCACGTCTTCCGCCTTGACCTGGAACCGACCCGTGATGATAAGCGGTGGCGTTACAATCTGGTACTGAGTCAGATCGGGGATAACAATCGCTTTGTGTCAGGACATGTTAATGTCGAATTGATCGGCTATGTTGATGGAAACCGCAAGACGTTGCCCTTGGATCAGATCTCGGATTCGAGGGATAAGACCGACATCGAATTCCGTTTCCGCTATTTCCAGTCCGTGGATGGAGACATGACCATCCCGGAAGATTTCAGGCCCGACTCCATTCAGGTTACAGCTGTTGCTGATCGTGGTAATCAGCGTTCTGAGCGGATGTTTCGGTGGCAGGACAAAACAGGAGAAGAAGCTGATGTTTCGAAAATCGAAACCGGCCCGTAAAGCGGGGACGGTTCAGTTCGATACGCTGGTCTCAAACAAGACCTCTGTCAAAGGTGATATTCATTTTTCCGGAGGCCTTCATGTGGACGGGAAAATCGAGGGTACCGTGTATGCTGAAGAGGGCAGTGACGCCGTCCTTCGGATCAGTGATATCGGGGAGATCGAGGGGGATGTTTACGCGCCGCACATCATTATCAATGGGACGGTTTACGGCAACGTCTACTCCTCGGAAGACCTGGAGCTGGCCTCCAAGGCGGCCATACACGGCAATGTCTACTATCACCTGATCGAGATGGCGATGGGGGCCGCGGTTAATGGCAACCTTCTGCATCGCAAGGAAGGCAATGTGCCATCGGGTGCCAGGACGCTGCCGTCCCAGGGCCATAAGTCCGAGCAGGCGGACCAGGAGGTGGACTCATCCGTTGAAGATGGTGATGACGCGGATGCTGGAGATTCTGTCGCTCAAGGCATTGATGCTTCGTTCGAGAAAGTATGAGGTTGTCAGGGCGACCTGCCACTCGCCATAATGAGTCAGTGATGGAACCAATAGAGGTTGATAGATGAGCGTCGTTCAGGAACAGGCTGCCATACCGGTGTTTTTTTCCGAATCAGCGGTTCATCGGGTTCAAGAGCTTGTTGAGGATGAAGGCAATCCCGCGCTGAAACTGCGCGTCTTTGTGACCGGAGGTGGATGCTCCGGCTTTCAGTATGGGTTTACCTTCGATGAGAACCAGGCTGAGGATGACGCTGCGGTTGAGCGCGATGGCGTTACTCTTCTGGTGGATCCGCTGAGTTACCAGTACCTCATTGGCGCCACGGTTGATTATGAAGAAGGGCTGATGGGCGCACAGTTCCGCGTGCAGAACCCTAATGCCTCCAGCACCTGCGGCTGCGGGTCCTCATTCAGTATCTGATCCCGTAAACCCTCCCGGGTAGACGGCGCCCAGAAGGCGGGGGCCGTCGGCACCCGTAACCGATGCCAGATTGCCCGCCATCCCGAGCAGACGCTGACGTGCAAGCCAGGCAAAGGCTGCGCCCTCGACCATCTGGGGATGAAGCCCCAGGGCCTGTGTTGTTTCCACCCGAGCTGGCGTGAGCCGTTCCCTGATTTCCTGGACCAATACCGGATTGAAGGCGCCACCGCCACAGAGGAAGATTGTATCCGGGGCCCGCTCCGCCAGAATGCCGCGCGCCACAGTTTCCGCGGTGAGAGCTGCGAGGGTTTTCTGAACGTCCTGAGGGTCGGCACTGCCATAAGCCGCCAGGTAATGCTCGAGCCACTCCCGGTTGAAGTATTCCCGTCCGGTGCTGCGGGGCCCCGTGAGCGAAAAGTAGGGGTCCGCCAGCATCGCGTCGAGCAACGGCGTTAGGGTTTGCCCACCGGCGGCCCACTCGCCATTGCTGTCATAATCCGCGCCTGTGTGTTCCTGGCACCAGAGGTCGAGCAATCGGTTTGCCGGGCCGGTGTCAAATCCTAACGGTGCTGACCCGTCGCCCCGGAGATGGGTGACGTTGGCGATCCCGCCCAGATTCACCAGGGCACGGTATTCGCCTGGTGCTGAGAAATACCATTCGTGAAAAGCCGGCGCCAGCGGAGCGCCCTGACCACCTGCAGCAATGTCTCTTCTGCGGAAATCCGCAACCGTGGTGATACCCGTGCGTTCCGCAATTCGGTTGGGGTCGCCAATCTGGATGCTGAAAGCCGGAGATGGTGATGCACGATGAAAAATGGTCTGTCCATGGCTTCCGATGGCAGTGATCCGTGCGGGCGCTATGCCCTCATCGCTGAGCAGTGTGCGAACGCACTGGGCAAAGGATTCGCCCAGTAGCGCGTCAACTTCGCCGAGCTCTGCAGGGAAGCCCTGGTTGCTGGCAAGTGTTTCAAGACGGCGTTTGAGTGGGGTCGGGTGGGTCAGGCTGTGATGGCGGAGCACCTGCATTCGGGCATCGTCCCCGAAGGAGACCAGCACGGCGTCGATGCCATCCATGCTGGTCCCGGACATCAGGCCGATAAAGTAGGCCGGATCAGAGGTTTCAGCCATTTAATCCTCGGTCATGGCCACCTGGAAGGATTCGTCGTGATCCGACAGCTGTGCCAGGAGCGGACTTGCTTGCATACGGAATGCCTGCATCTCGCCAGCCGGGATTGGGTCGGCATCCGGAAGGTCTACGTGGAGCGGGTTCCTGGGGCGTCCACTGAGCCTGTATTCGTAGTGGAGATGCGGGCCAGTGGCCAGACCACTCATGCCAACATAGCCGATGACGTCGCCCTGCTGGACGCGCTTGCCGGAGCGCATGCCACGCTTGTAGCCGCGCAGATGACTGTAGACCGTGGTGACCTCATTCCCGTGGTCAATGCGGATGGTCTTACCGTAGCCACCATCCCGCCCGATATGGATGATTCGTCCATCTCCGGACGCGCGCACGGGTGTGCCGGAGGATGCGGCAAAGTCCGTGCCCTCGTGCGGGCGCACGCGATTGAGAATCGGGTGCTTGCGGTTCATATCAAAGTGGGAGGAAATGCGACCGTAATTGACCGGCGAGCGCAGGAACGCTTTGCGCAGGCTGCTGCCGTCCGGTGCATAGTAGTCGCTGTGTCCTTCGCTGTCCGTGTAGAGCGCTGCGGAGTATTCCTCGCCCTTGTTGATGAAGCTGGCGGCGAGAATGCGCCCATAGCCAATCATTTCGCCGTCGAGGTACTGTTTCTCGTAAAGGACCCCGAATTGGTCGCCCTTTCGAAGATCCCGCGAAAAATCAATTTCCCAACCGAAAATCCGGGAGAGCTTGTTGCGCACGTTGCCGCTCAATCCGGCACGGTTGGCCGCGAGGGCGAAGGATGTCTGGATTTCACCGCCAGCGAAAGCCAACTCTATCTCCGGTTCGCGCATTTCCTCGATGGTGTGGAAGCCATCGTCATCGCGCAGCGCCTTCAGCTTGGTCGTTCTGCTGTTGTGAATCACCAGGCCGGCGAATTCTCCATCCTGATCAAAACCGAATTCAATCTCACGCCCCTGGCGCAGCCTGGTCAGTTCATCGGTGTTGCCGCTGCCATTGAGGACCTTGTACATGGTGGTATTGTCCAGGCCTGCCCGCTTGAAAAGGCGGGAGAGGGTATCGCCTCCCTTGATCGTGAACGTCTGCCATTCAATCTGAAGTTCTGACGGCTCGGCGGCGGACTCCGGGTTTGTTGACGCCTCGGGGTTGATCACCGGGAAGATGTCGCTCAGCAGTGGTTCCGTTTTCGCTTCCGCGTCATCGACGCCAATCAGGGGAATCGGCTGGGCCGAGAGCCGCTGTTGGGTTTTACCTTCATTGCTGCCGGGGCTCACAAGCAGGGTTGCCCCAACTACAAGGGATAGTCCGGAAACAGCGAGTAGATGGATCTTCGGGAATTTCTTCAACACAGTGATAGCCCGTTTTTGCTTTTAATGTGCCAAGTTGGCTCTTAGATTCGCAGAATTACTCGAAGTATAATGAAAAGATGGTCGGGCGCAAAAAGGTTTTGGTTACCAAAGGCTTCTGCAGCCTGTCGGGCTGAATCCTGTTATACTCTGTGACCTCGCAAGTACCCGTAACAGAAGGCCAATCAGAGCCGGATTACCGTTGTGTAAATCGGCTTTGTAAATTGTCAGCAAGTGTAGCGGTATCAGGGTTGTTAATGTTATGACGTCAATTGATGAAGCAATCAGCCGTATCCGACGTGGTGTGGACGAACTGATCCCGGAAGAGGATCTGGCCGGGAAATTGCGCAGCGGGCGTCGCCTGCGTATCAAGGCCGGATTTGACCCAACGGCGCCGGATCTTCATCTCGGTCATACGGTGCTCCTCAACAAGCTTCGCCAGTTCCAGGACCTGGGGCACGAGATTCTGTTCCTGATTGGTGATTTCACCGGGATGATCGGGGATCCCAGCGGCAAGAGTGCGACGCGTCCCCCTTTGACCCGCGAGGAAGTCGCCAGAAATGCGGAAACCTATAAAGAGCAGGTGTTCCGGATTCTGGATCCCGAGCAGACCACGGTCGTATTCAATTCGGACTGGATGGGGCAGATGAAGGCGGACGACATGATCCGTCTTGCCAGCGAGTACACGGTTGCCCGCATGCTGGAACGGGATGATTTCCATAAGCGCTATGAAAGCGGCCAGTCCATCGCCATCCACGAATTCCTTTATCCGCTGATCCAGGGGTACGATTCCGTGGCACTGAAAGCGGATGTGGAGTTGGGCGGCACGGACCAGAAGTTCAATCTTCTGATGGGGCGGCATTTGCAGCGCCATTACGATCAGGAGCCCCAGGTTGTGCTGACGATGCCTCTTCTCGAGGGGCTCGACGGCGTTCAGAAGATGTCCAAGTCCCTGGGCAACTATGTGGGCGTCACGGATTCTCCCGGCGAGATGTACGGTCGTCTGTTATCCATCCCGGATGAACTGACCTGGCGCTACTTTGAGTTGCTGACCCTTAAGCCGATGGAAGAAGTTGAAGCGCTGCGCCAGGAGGTGGCCAACGGCGGGAATCCCCAGGAGGCCAAGAAGGTGCTCGCCCACGAACTCATCAGTCGTTATCACGGCGAGGAAGCCGCGCAGAATGCGCACCGCTCCGCGGGGAATCGCGTCGAGTTGGGCGAGATTCCCGAAAATGTTCCAGAGATAACCCTGGACGCAGAGGGGCAGCCGGACCTTTTTATCTATACCCTGCTCAAGCAGGCGGGCCTGGTACAGTCCGGTGGAGCCGCCAAGGATGTGGTTAAGCGCGGCGCCGTCTATATCGATGGTGAGCCGCTTGGTGAACGCCAGGCACTGGAAGCAGGCCGTGCGTATATCGTGCAGGCAGGTAAGAAGAAAATTGCCCGGGTTACCATTAATTGAAGTGTGATGCGCCGCTCATTGTAAAAAACCGATAGCGTTGGCGAACTTCCTGTTGACGCCATCAGCTGTGGGTGTAGAATGCGCATTCTCTTGAGGCAACGGCCCCGCCGGAAACGGCAAATCGGGTGGCTTTAAGGGATTGACAGATTCGCAGATTGCTTTATAATTTGCACTCTC
>Ga0208412_1000045_pt1 | contig 103317 bp, 99 predicted proteins | sample AntDeeMetag02WF4_FD_184758 | JGI IMG/M metagenome (GOLD analysis project Ga0208412, IMG submission 184758) | Saline lake microbial communities from Deep Lake, Antarctica - Antarctic Deep Lake Metagenome 02WF4 (SPAdes) (version 2) | ecosystem: Environmental > Aquatic > Non-marine Saline and... | reverse complement strand
TTCATGATGTCCATGACGACGGCCGTTTTACGCTTGGCAGTCCATCGTTTGACGTTCGATTGATCGCTCATTTCTACCTCCTCTGAGCCGCACTATAGCTTGTGCAGCTGTGGAGGGGGTCAATTCACTATTAGCCTGTCAGAAGGCAAGCATGGCCAATGCGTGGATGCTGCCCCAAACGACGATGCACGTGGCGTTCTTGATGTATTGCCAGTAACCAAAATGCCTGCAGATCGGCCGATTGTCGTCGTTTTCTCTCAGTCAATGGATCCTGATTCCATCCGCCTTGGCGAAACGTTTATCGTCGAAAAGGTTTCACAGTCCGATGTTGGTGGAACAATTGGCAACGCTGAAATTGTCGAAGGTCGGCTGGAAAAGAACAACCAGCGGATTCGTTTCTACCCGGACGAGCCCTGGGATAAAGGCAGCTTCTACCGATACACCATGGTTTCAGCTCCGGATGGCAATTGTGGGAACGTCATCTGCGGCAAGAACAACATGGCCTTACAGACGGATGTGTTGAAAGACCCGACCGACAATGGCGGTGACCCAATGACGATCTATTTCGAGGGCGCTGAGGAACGTGACACCGTCTTTACCCCTTTGAGAAACCTGCCGATTCGGGATGTAAACTCCAACTATGAGACTGATTGTGACACTCCTGGAGGAACGGAATGTCTTGAGCCATTTGCGGCTGATCCCAACGGGGAAGGCGGCTTTGAACCATCCGCCAACGCGGCAAAGCTAACCGTTATTGGTCAACAAGCAGAGGCACTAGAGGTATCTGTCGATGCCAAGGTTGGTTGTGAGCCTGATAGGGATTGTCCGGATAATAAATTCATTTACCAGACATACGGCCTGAACACAGAAGTTATCGGCCCGACAACCGACCCTGAAACCGGTAAAGACGGTATCCGGGTGCTGCTCTATCCAACCATGTTGGTGACAACGTCTGCGAGCGTTTTTATGGAAGGTTTCGGAGAGCAGAGAACGGGGCCGCAGATTCTACGCATGCGCTATTCCAAGCAGGACGGAAAACGAGATGGGCTCATTGAAGGCATCATAATCGAAGGTGAGGAAGGGCAGCCTGTCTTTAAAACTGAAGCCGAGCTGATGCTTGATGCTCCCAATTTGAAGCTACCTGAGGCCACAGCTACATTGGTTGACCATGATCTGTACAGTAAGCCCTTCAGCCTGGAATTGGAGGGTGACATGACATTCTTCGATGATGGACGCATGCAGATAGAGCAGATCACGAATAATGCGCCAAAGATAACAGTGAATGTAAATGTAACCGTTCCTATCCTTGATGAGTTCCTGACTTATTCCGGCTGCGTTGAAGACACTGAAGATATTATTGGCTGTCTAGATTCAGATAGCCAAGAGTCCGATGACGGAGATATTGTGATACCACTTGAAATCCCAGAAAAAGGCGTTTATCTCAACTTCATTTCAAATCCGGTAAAGGATTTGCCTCGAGAGTTGAGACAGACAACACCTGAGCAGTAACTGATCAGGCCAGCCTCCGGGCTGGCCTTTTTATTGAACTCACGCACAAAACCGCTTGACGAAACCCTCACCGATCCTTATTATTCGCACCACATCGCAGGCAGGGCACGAAGCCCTACAGCAGCGATACATTGATGCGGGGTGGAGCAGTCAGGTAGCTCGTCGGGCTCATAACCCGAAGGTCGTAGGTTCGAATCCTGCCCCCGCTACCAGATTTTAAAGAGGCAGATCAGTTCGTTACTGGTCTGCCTTTTTTACGTTTAAGGCTTCCTCAAAGCTCTGTGACACAACCGTGACGCGAGGAAGCCCCGCCCCTCATCTCCACGCAGTCGCGGTTTCTCAGATACCGCTCCAGGCTGACAACATTCTGCTCGGAGACGTACAGGCCCTGTTTGGTGCGACGCCATAGGATATCCTCCGCGGTCATCGCCCACTCCTGCTCGACCAGGTAATCCACTTCGGCTGCATACAGGTTGCCGCCAAAACAGCTCCCCAGGTCGTCCATGCACTCGCAGCGTTTCAGGATCTCGTAGGAAAGAGTGCCGTAGGTTCGCACAAAGCGCTGGATTAAGCCGTTATCCAGCCAGGGAAAATCCGCCCTGAGTTGCTTTTCGAGCGCCTCATGGCCACTGAAATCGCCCCCCGGCAAAGTGGCGTTCTTTGTCCACGCTTCTCCCGCATCAGGGAAAAACTGGGAGAGCTTATTGGTTGCCGCTTCGGCAAGCTTTCTGTAGGTCGTGAGCTTGCCACCAAACACGGAGATCAAAGGAGCGAGATCCTCTTCCTGACTGACCTCAAAGCTGTAATCCCGTGAGGCTTTCTTGGCATCTCCTCCTTCGTCATCCATCAATGGACGTACCCCGGAATAGGACCAGATGACTTCTTCAGGCTTCAGCTGACGCTTGAAATGATCGTTGACGATCGCGAGCAGGTACTCGGTTTCTTCCGGTGAGATCCTGGCCTTATTGGGATCGCCCTCGTATTCAACATCCGTCGTGCCGACCAGCGAAAATTCGTCCTCATAGGGGATCACGAAGACGATGCGTTCATCTTCATTCTGGAGAATATAGGCTTCCTGCTCCTTATTGAGGCGGGGCACCACAATATGACTGCCCTTAACCATCCGAATCGTTTTCGGAGCCGTCATGCCCAGGGAATCGCCGAAGAGACTGCTCACCCAGGGGCCTGCGGCATTGATGATCACTTTGCTTGAGATCACCCATTCGTCATTGCTGCACATATCACGCAGCCTGACCTGCCACTCACGCTCGCCCCGCTCTGCCTGAACACACTTGGTGCGGGTCATAATCGTTGCGCCACACTGTTCCGCTTTTTTCGCTGCGAGTACCACCAGGCGCGCATCGTCAGCCCAGCCATCAGAGTATTCAAAGCCCTTAACGATATCCGGCTTCAGAGGATCGGAGCTTCCAAATGTTATTGAGCGCGAACCCGGCAACATTTCCCGCTTGGCCAGATGATCGTAAAGAAACAGGCCGGAGCGGATCAGCCATGCCGGGCGCAGATGGGAGCGGTGTGGGAGATGAAAGCGCAAAGGCCACATGATATGCGGGGCGTTGCGCAGCAGTGACTCGCGCTCTCCCAGAGCTTCCCTGACGAGCCGGAATTCATAATGCTCGAGATAGCGAAGCCCACCGTGAATCAGCTTGCTGCTGTTGGAAGACGTTGCGGATGCCAGGTCATTCATTTCACACAACAGAACACGCAGGCCCCTGCCTGCCGCATCCATGGCGATACCGGCGCCGTTGACGCCACCACCAACGACAACGACGTCGACGTTTTCATGGTCCGTGATCATCCTTGTTTTCTCCTGACGCAGTTCGAAAGGACACGGTTTCTGTCCTGCTCGCTTTCCGATCCCGGGATAGGTTAGGCGGCAGTATGCGAAAGCTGTTTTTATTCGTAAAGGAATATTTCGAAAAAACGCGAACACACCAGAGTAAACAGCATTACGGATGGGAGGCTCGCAGACAACAACGATGTCACACGACACGCAGCTCGACGTCGTGCTCGGTTAGGAGCTGACGAAGCTCGACAGGCGGCTCTTCATCTGTGAAGAGATAATCAGCCTGGGTTACGTTCCCGAGCCGAACCATTGCATTCCGACCGAACTTGGAATGGTCCGCCGCCAACAGCACTCGAGACGAATTGGCGATAATTGACTGGGCCACCCGAACCTCGCGATAGTCGAAATCGAGCAGTGACCCATCGCTGTGGATACCACTGGTGCCGATGATTCCGAAGTCCATCTTGAACTGGTTGATAAAGTCCCGCGTCGCCTCACCCACGATGCCACCATCGCGATTCCGAACCTCTCCGCCGGCGATGATCACATGACAGTCCTCTCTCGCCGAGAGAATGGTAGCGACATGGAGATTGTTGGTGACGATCCGGAGGTTGTTCTTCCTGAGAAGCGCCCTGGCAATGGTCTCGGTGGTTGTTCCGATGTTGATGAAGATTGAGGAATTGTCGGGAATCAGTTCAACGAGCGCTTCCGCAATACGCTCCTTGGCTTCCAGGTCCAGGATTTTACGCGTCTGGTAAGACGTATTGACCGTGCTTGAGTCGATGCCCGCGCCACCATGATGCCGTCTCAGGGTGTTCTTCTTGGCAAGTTCATTAAGATCCCTGCGGATAGTCTGCGGGGTAACATTGAACTGCTCCACCAGCTCCTCTGTGGTTACAAAACCACTTTTCTGGATCCGTTCCATTATCAAATCCTGCCGGCGACGCTGTGCCATTCAGACCACCTCTGGCTCTCATGTTCGAATTCGCAAACTCAGAGCCTATGATCGAGGTTCATCCAGCGACAGTCCACCTTTGGCAGTCATCTTTTCAGCAACTTATGCGGCTTAACAGGAATCGACCTGTCCGTTTTCGAAAAAAACATTCCCCAACACTAACCTGCAAGCGGTTGGGTTAAGCCGCCACCTGGTTCATTCAGCGTTTCTTCTCGCGGTCATGCCCGCCTCGCTTGTCTGAACGCGTCTCCCTCTCCTTTTTCTCGAGCTTGTTGAATTCATGAACGGTCAGCACCACGCCAATCAGCATCAATACAAATACGATAATCGCGGGGAAGAACAGATCGAAGGTCATTTTTTCCTCCCCATCAGCGCACAGAGCTTGAAGTAGATGCCGAAGGTGAATATCGAGGGAACCCATATAGCAGTAAAGATCGCCTGTTCACGATCTTCGAGTACAAACCAGAGGTAAGCGGAGATGACAAAGGAAATAGCCACCGCCAGTATTATGAAATAGTCCGATTTCTGAAACATTACGCCTCCTTCTTTTTCCATCGTCGTTATTGCCTGTTCCGCACGGCCTGCTAATCGTTCTGTTCCATTACAAAGAGAGAGATTGCACTCAGCAGACAGCCGCTGACAGCGATACTCCCCATGACTCGAACACCGGCCGATATGCCGTAGGAAAAGTCGTCAAGCTCAATGACTCCCGCAAGGCCGAGAAACAACCCGGCCGCTCCGAGAACAGTGAGAGCGATTCCAAGCCGGTTAAGCCACCGAAAAAACCGTTTTTTTGTTACGTCAATGCTCATGCATCCAACATCAATACGTTGCTGATCATTCTGTTTAGTACGCAGTTAACCGACCAGCGGTTCAGAATCCGGCGTCTCGTAACGGCAAGCGCGGGGATAAGGGCCGGTTTTTGCGACCGTTACCTTGTCTCGACTCACTGACTGGGCGACAATCCCGCTTTTGCGCGCAAGAGTCTCATCCATGGCAGGCACCGAGCAGACTGGCCCCCGGGCAGTTGTTGAGCATCACGGCACCACCTTTACCCTTGTGGGGACGGCCCACGTATCCAAAGCCTCTGCTGATGAGGTCTCGGAGCTGATCCGTTCCGGGGCGTACGACGCCGTAGCCCTGGAGCTCTGCGACTCCCGTTACCAGAACCTCTCCGACCCGGACCGCATGGCCAACATGGATCTTTTCGAGGTGATCCGCCAGGGCCGCGCCGGGATGGTAGCCGCCAGCCTGGCCATGAGCGCCTTCCAACAGCGTGTTGCAGAGCAGTCCGGCATCGAGCCTGGTGCAGAGATGCGCGCTGCGCTGCATGAAGCGGAAGCGGCAGGCCTGCCTGTAAGCATGGTGGACCGGGATATAGGCACTACCCTGAAGCGGGTCTGGCGCAATGTTTCATGGTGGCAGCGCATGCAGCTGGGCAGCGGCCTCTTTGCGAGTCTGATTACGCGCGAGACGGTCAGCCCCGAGAGCATTGAGCAGCTGAAGGAAGGCGACGTCCTCGAATCCACCTTTGCCGAGTTCGCGGAGCAGTCTGAAAAACTCTATGAGCCGCTCATCACCGAGCGGGACCGGTACATGGCCCTGAGGCTCATGGAAGACCTGGCTGACAGGGGCTATCGAAACGTGCTGGTGGTTATTGGCGCCGGGCACCTGAAAGGCCTGCGGGCCCATCTGGAAGGCGAAAACGCCACAAACCCGGCGGCGGAGCGCGAGGCGCTTGACACCATTCCGCCGGGAAGCCGCTTTTTCCAGTACCTTCCCTGGATTGTGGCGGCACTGGTGCTTGCCGGTTTTGCCATCGGCTTCAGCCGGGATACAGATCTGGGCATTCAGCTGGTCACCGAATGGTTCCTGATCAATGGCGTGCTGTCCGCATTGGGCTCAGCGATTGCCCTGGCCCACCCCCTGACGATCATCGCAACTTTTCTTGCCGCACCACTCACCTCGCTCAATCCGACAATCGGGGCCGGCTTTGTTGCGGCCGGCGTCGAGCTGCTGGTCCGGCGTCCCAAGGTCGAGGATTTCTCAAACCTCAAACACGACGTCGCAAACATTAAAGGCTGGTGGCACAACCGGGTATCGCGCACCCTCATGATTTTTATTCTGGCGTCCGCGGGGTCCGCAGCGGGCACTTACATTGCCGGGTTCCGGATCGTCGATCAGCTGGTCGGCGGGTAATCCCGAACCGGCGCAAAGGAGCGGCGATGCATGGGGCTGGCGCCCTGGGTTCTAAGTGCCTCAATATGGGCCTTGGTGGGATAGCCCTTATGGCCCGCAAGCCCGTAGCCCGGATAGTCCCTGTCCATGGCCACCATTTCCCAATCCCGCGAGACCTTGGCCAGGATACTGGCTGCCGCTATGGCATCCACCCGGTTATCTCCCTTGACCACGGCCAGTGACGGCCACTGCCATTCGGGGCATCGGTGCCCGTCCACGACCACAAACCCGGGCGCCGGAGTCAGCCCCGAGACCGCACGCTCCATGGCAAGCATGGTGGCGCCGTGGATATTGAGCCGATCAATCTCCGCCACCTCACAGCGTCCCAGGCACCAGGCCAGGGCCCGCTCCCGGATCTGCTCATAAAGCTTCTCCCGCTTGCGCTCACTGAGCTTCTTGGAGTCGCGCAGGCCCTCCACGGGGTTGTCCGGATCCAGAATAACAGCGGCGGTTACCACTGGTCCCGCCAGGGGGCCCCTGCCGACTTCGTCCACTCCGGCAAGCAACCTACCCTGGTAGGGAATACTCAGTTCATCCAAGGTCCTGCTCCTCCGTATCCGTGGGCAGAGGCTGCCCTTCGATCAATGCTTCTATGGCCTCGGCAGCGCGCTCACTGGCATTGCGCTCGAGCTGATGGTGAATCTTCTCGAATTCCAGACGCTCGCGCTCAATGGTGTCGGTCGAGGTGAGGCGCTGGAGCAGGGCCTGCCCGAGCGCTTCCGGGTTGGCGTCCTCCTGCAGGAATTCCGGCAGTATGGGCTCCGGTGCCAGGAGGTTGGGCAGGGCTACGTGTTCGATGTAAACCATCCGGGAAACAATCCAGAAGGTCGCGGGATTGATCTGGTTGGCAACCACCATGGGGCATTTAAGCAGGGCCGCTTCCAGGGTCGCTGTTCCCGAGAACATAAGGACCGCATCCGCGGCCGTCATTACCTCACGGGAACGGCCATCCACAAGCCGGACATCAAGCTCGTCATAATCATCCTTTTCCGCCAGAAAGCCCTCGATCTGTTCCCGGCGCGCGCGGTTGATGCAGGGGATTACATAGGTGGGTGACAGTCGACCCTCACGCTTGAGCCAGAGGGCCGTATCCAGGAATATGGGCCCCAGATGGGCAACCTCACTCCTCCGGCTGCCCGGGAGCAGGGCCACCACCTTGCCTTCTTCCGGAAGCTCCAGGGCCTGGCGTGCGCCGGATCGATCCGGTTCATGAGGGATCTGATCGGCCATGGGGTGGCCCACAAAGCGCACGGGCACGCCATGCTCTTCATAGAACCGTGCCTCAAAGGGCAGCAGCGTGAGCATGAGGTCAACCGACTTCGCGATACCCTTGATTCGCCCACGCCGCCACGCCCACACGGAGGGGCTGACATAGTGAACCGTGGGGATGCCCGCTTCCCTGACCTGGCGTTCAAGCCCCAGGGTGAAGTCCGGTGAATCAATACCAATCATCACGGCCGGACGATTCTGGAGGCAGTAGTCCCGAATGCGGGCGCGAATCCGGAAGAGTTCACGAAGACGCCCGACAATCTCCACCAGACCCATCACAGAGAGGCGCTCCATGGGCACAATCGAGAGCAATCCAGCCGCCTTCATGCGCTCGCCGCCAATGCCCACAAAATGGGCCCGGGGATATCGTTTCTTCAGGCTTTTGATCAGATCGGCACCCAGAAGGTCACCGGAAACTTCGCCGGCAACCATGACAATGACGGGACCGGGAGATGGCAGGGTGGCGCGGGAGAGGACAGGTTGCATGGGCGGTCAGCGCACGATGCCCCGTTCGGCACGCCTGAGGGTTTTCACCAGCAGGGCGACCTCATCATGGCCGGAAAATTCCTGCTCCAGCTTCTCGATGGCCTGCTCCAGAGTATTGCCTTCGCGATAGATAATCCGGTAGGCATGACGCAGATCATGAATGACATTCCGTGCAAAGCCACGACGCTTGAGCCCTTCCACGTTGAGACCGTGGGCCTGGGCCGACTGACCACTGGCCATCACGTAAGCCGGGATATCCTTCAGGACAATGCTTCCGCCGGCGCTCATGGAATGGGCCCCCAGGTGGCAGAACTGATGCACCATGGTTCCACCCCCGAGAATCACATGATCGTCCACATCCACGTGGCCAGCGAGGGTCGCACAGTTTGCCAGTATAGCCTGGTTACCGATCACGCAGTCGTGGGCAACATGGACATAGGCCATAAGCAGGTTGTTGTCACCAATACGGGTTTCCCCGCGATCCTGAACCGTGCCCCGGTGGATGGTGCAACTCTCGCGGATGATGTTGTTGTCACCGATAACCAGGGTCGTAGGCTCTCCCTGGTATTTCATGTCCTGGCAGGCTTCACCAACGCTGGAAAACTGGAATATCCGGTTGTTCGCGCCAATCGTGGTTGGGCCCTTGATGACCACATGGGACAGGATCTCGGTGTTATCACCGATTTCCACATCCGGACCGATCCAGGTCCATGGACCAACTGTCACTCCCTGTCCCAGCTTCGCCGCCGGGTCGACAATTGCCTGGGGATGGATCGCCTGGTCCGAGCCCGCCGTCATCAGATTGCTCCTTCGGCCGTGATGATTTCGGCCGCACAGGCCAGGTCATCACCAACCCAGGCCTTACAGTCGAATTTCCAGATATTGTGCTTGTCTGCAAGCAGTGTAGACCGGATGACGAGCTGGTCGCCAGGCACGACCTGGCGCTTGAAACGGGCCTTATTGCAACCGGCAAAATAATGGGCAAACCCGTCAGCCGGGCTGCGGCCCACGGTTACAAAACCGAGCACTCCCGACAGCTGCGCCATGGATTCAATGATCATCACACCCGGCATAATACGTTTCTGGGGGAAGTGCCCTTCAAAATAATATTCGTTGATCGAGACGTTCTTGAGACCAACGATGTGGTCACCCTCCTGCACATCGGTTACCCGGTCCACAAGCAGAAAAGGATAACGGTGAGGCAGGAATTCCATGATTTCTTCGATATTCATGCCGGAGCCTTGGATTCAGTCGCTGAGTTTCTTTTCGAGTTGGCGCAGCCGCCGGGCCATGTCGTCAAGCTGACGAAAACGGGCGACGCTGCGACGCCAGTCGCGGTTTGTTTCTACCCCGGTACCAGAGGAATAGACACCGGGTTCGTTGAGATTCTTCGTCACCATGGTCATGCCAGTGAGGTGAACGTGATCCACAATCTTCAGGTGGCCGGCTATGGCGGACGCACCACCAAAAATACAGTGGCGACCAACATGGGTGCTGCCGGCAATCCCGACAAGCGCCGCCATGGCTGAATGTTCGCCAATCTCGACGTTGTGGCCGATCTGGACATTATTATCGATCTTCACACCATCACCGATCACAGTGTCGTCCAGGGCACCCCGATCGATGCTCGTATTGGCACCAACGTCAACATCGTTGCCGATACGAACCCCGCCGATCTGGGCAATCCGTTCCCAGTGGTCACCGGCATGGGCGTAACCAAATCCATCCGAGCCGATCACCGCGCCGCTACTGATCCGGCAACGCTGGCCCAGGACCACATCGTGGTAAAGGGTGACATTCGCCGCCAGAACCGTTGCCCCACCCACATGGCTTCGTGCGCCAATCACGGAACCGGGCCCAATACGGGCGTCCTCTTCGATTCGAGCCTCGGACTCGACAACGACGCCAGCCCCAATAAAGGCGGTACTGGCGATCCGAGCAGAGGGCGACACGCTGGCAGACGGATGAACCCCGGCTTCCGGGATTGGCTGCGGGTCAAACAGGTGACTGAGGCGAGCAAAGCCAAGGTAGGGATCGTCCAACAGGAGCGCATTGACCGGACACTGATCAGCCAATTCAGGCCGAATCAGCACAGCTGTGGCCTTGGTTTCCGGCAGGTGCCGGGCATATTTCTCATTGGCGAGAAAGGTCACCTGGCCCGGCCGGGCATTATGCACCGTTCCCAGACCCGTAATCTCGGCTGATTCCTCACCGCGAAGCTCCGCACCCAGCAGGTGGGCCACTTCAGCCAATGTCTTTCGCAAACCGCTCATCCGCACTCCAGCTACTCAATCGCCCATCATCAGGACCCGGATTCGGCCTGTGCATTCAGCAATTCGATCATATCGTCGGTCAGATCCAGGTCCGGTTTAACGTAGATCACTGCTTCAGCCGGGATAATCAGATCGAGATCATGCTGTTCCAGCAGTTTCTCCATGGCGGCGTCCACGGCGGGACGCGACTGCTGGAGGAACTGTTGCTGGCGCTGATTCACCGCCTGTTCGAACCTGGCCCGGCGCTGCTGGTATTCACGCGCTTTCTGCTGAAACTTGCTTTCCAGGTCGCTGCGTTCAGACTCATTCATCATGGACCCATCAGTTTTCAGCCGCTTCTGAAGCTCCTTCGCCTCATCTTCCAGGGCCTTGATCGATTCCTGTTCTTTCTTGAGCTCACCCTGAATCACGTCGCCAAACTCGCTACCCGCATCGGACGAGAACACGGCTTCACGCAGATTAACCACGCCGATCCTGTTTTCCGCCAGTACCGGCATTGCCGCCAGCAACAGCATCATTACCGCTGTTACCTGTTTTATTCCGTTCATCACCACGCTCCTTAATTGATGGTGGTCAATTTGTAGTGGGCCCCTATTCTGCCGCCCATTCGTATAATCTTCCAGACCACCGACTCAGAATTGCTGCCCCAGGGAGAACTGGAACCGGCGGGTATCGTCCTCGGCCTGGCTGTTGAGTGGTTCAGCAAGACTGAATCCAAGCGGACCGATTGCAGTGATCCACTCAAAACTGACCCCTGCAGCATAGCGGATTTCATCCGCGGCAGGGTCAAAGCCGCGTGTGGTATCGAACACGTTTCCGCCATCCACGAATACCGCCGTGCGCATGCTGCGACTGTCCGCTGCGAAGGGTACGGGGAAGATGAGCTGGGCGCTGGTTTCAACCAGGAGGTTACCGCCGAAGGGGCGCTCCCGCCTGAACCTCGCGTCCTCTGCTGGTGTGGATTCATTGCCGAGCGAATTGGCCTCATAACCGCGTACCGAGCCATAACCGCCTGCATAGAAATGCTGGTAGAAGGGAATCGCGGACACATCGCCATACCCATCGCCATACCCGACTTCAGTTCTCAGCCGTCCCACCCAGCGGTGCTGGTTATCAATGGGGAAAAAGGAATCCGTCCGGTGCCGGATCTTGAAATAAGTCAGGGCACTGCCAGGAACGGCGGACTCAATGCTGAGACTGTTGCGTGAGCCCGAGGTCGGCATCCGGCCCCGGTTATGGGTATTGCGAACGATGGAACCACGCAGCAGGAAAGCACTCTGAGAGTCGCCTTCCTCTTCGATGAAATTGGAGATCTCAACAGCCGGGAAGCGACCTGCTTTGACCCGGTTGTAGCTGTACCCCGGCCCGAAGTTCAGCCGGGTGTTGTTGCTGATTGGATAGCCAAAAGTCATGCGTGCCGTGATGGTGTCCAGAACGAAGGACGAGATGTCCTCCTCCGCAAAATCCGTTTCCCGGGCCTGAAGGCTGAAGCCCCGGCTGACCCCATCCACCGTGTAGAAAGGATTGGTATATGAAATGTTGGCGCTCTTCACGGACTGACTGGAGTTGACGCCAAAGGACGCACTTCGGCCCGTCCCGAAGAAGTTCTTCTCGGAAATGTTGGCGCCGAAGATCAACCCTGAAACCTGGGAGAACCCGATGTTGGCCGAAAGACTCCCGGTGGGCTGTTCTTCCACCGTGTAGGTCACATCCACCTGATCGTCGGTGCCTGCAACGGGTGATGTATCCACATTGACCCGCTGGAAAAAGCCGGTCCGTTCAAGCTGAGTGCGGGACGATTCGATGCGGTCGCTGGAGGCAACGCCGCCTTCCATCTGCCGCATCTCCTGGCGAAGCACCTCGTCATGGGTGGAGGTATTACCCCGGAAATGGATGCGGCGCACATAGGTTCGCTTGCCCGGCTGCACCTCAAACACCACGGTGGTGGTCCCATCCTCATGAGCCTGGGGTACGCCTTCAACACTGGCAAAACTGTAACCCTCCCGTCCCAGCCGGCGGGTGATCAGGTTACTGGTCATTGTCATCCGCTGCTGGGAGAACGTTTCTCCCTGCTCAAGCACGACCAGCTTCTCAAGCTCCTCCCTCGGAACAATGAGGTTACCTTCCAGCTTGACCTCACGAACACTGTACTGGGGCCCCTCATCAATCGCCAGGGTCACAAACACCTGCTGCTTATCCGGCGCAAGTGACACATTGCTCGATTCCACCGTGAAATCCACGAAACCATTATTAAGATAGTGCGAGCGCAGGCTTTCCAGATCCCCGGAGAGCTTCTCTCTCGCATACTTGTCCTTGTTGGTGATGGAGCTCCACCAGCCGGTCTCGCGAAGCGCCATCAGGCTTATGAGATCGCTGTCGCTGTATTCCTCATTGCCAATGATGTTGATGTGCTGGATGGCCGCCACATCGCCTTCGTTGATATTGAAGTTGATGGCCACGCGATTGCGGGGAAGTTCCTCAACCTCTGCCTGGACGTCCGCGTTGTAACGCCCCTGGGCAACGTAGGAACGCAGAATTTCAAGCTCGAGACGCTCGAGGGTAGCCCGCTGGAAGATCTGCCCTTCCTCGACGCCCGCCTGGCGCATGCCCTCCATGAGCTGTTCGGTTTCAATATTCTCGTTGCCTTCGACTTCTATCTCACTGATGGACGGACGTTCCTCCACCTCAACAATCAGGACGTCCCCATCGCGTGCGAGAGAGACATCCGAGAAGAGCCCCGTACGGAAAAGCGTTCGGACGGATTCGGATAGAAGGCTGTTATTGACCCGGTCCCCGATCTCAACAGGAAGTGCCCCGAAGACGTTACCCGCGGAAACCCGCTGCAGGCCCTCGACCTCAATATCCGAGACGGTGAAGGATTCCGGCGCTGCTATCGGCACCCATAACGCCAGCACCATGGCCGGCAGCACATTCCGCAAGAAGCCTTTCATGTAATTAATAGTCGCCTGATTGTAATAGTGACTTGGTAATAACGGATGACAAGGGTAACGAAACCGGTCGTGCCAGAGTACGCTCCGCGCTATTACGGATAATTTATGCCTGACGGTGGTGCCCATGCCGGCAAAGCCGGCTAATTTTCACAACCGCAGCACATCGTTGTAAAGTGCCAGGACCATCAGCGTACCGATCAGCACCAGACCGACGCGCAGCCATATAGCCTGTACGGCCTCGGGCAGCGGCTTTCCCCGAATCCACTCCCAGGCATAAAAAATGATATGACCGCCATCCAGAATCGGTATGGGAAGAAGATTGATGATGCCGAGACTGATGCTGAGGTAGGCGAGAAACCGCATAAAGGACTCGAAACCGGAGGTGACTGTGGTTTCCGCGACCCGGGCGATGGTAATGGGACCGCTGATGTTGCGGACCGAAAGAAGCCCGCTGGCCATTTTGCCAACCGCCACCAGGGTGGTTCGGGTATCGTTCCAGAACTGGCCAAAGGCTTCAGGCACCGCTTCAATGGGGCCGAAGCGGGTCGCGCGCTGCATCTCCTCCGGCCATGAGACGGACTGGACGCCGGCTCCGATCCGACCAACGGTTTCGCCGTCCCCGAGCTGTGTCTTCTCCGGCGTCACCGCCAGAGCCAACTCCTCATTGCCCCGGCGAATACGAAGCGTCAGTTCGCTGCCTGGGGAGGCGCGGATGATATCAACCAGCTCAAACCAGTCCGCCACCGGTTCGCCACCCGCTTCAATGATCTCATCGCCGCTACGCAGCCCCGCCTTCTCAGCCGGGCTATCAGGCCTGATCTCCCCCAGAACCGATGGGATATCCGGCCGCCAGGGCTCGATACCGAATTCTCGGACGGGATCCGGATCACGCGCACCCCCAAGCCAGCCATTGAGCATCGCCGAGCGCTCAACCTCCCTGCCCTGATCCTCCAGAGACATTGTCACCTGACCCTGCTCACCGGCTCGCTGCAGCAAAGCCATGCCCACATGGCGCCAGGAGGGCGTCTCACGGCCATCAACGGCAACCACCTCCATGCCCTCGGCGAGCTCCATGCGTGCAGCCGGCGACTCCGGCTCAACACTGCCAACCACCGGCGCAATGGTCGTGAAACCGATGACGCTTAACAGCCAGTAGGCGAACATCGCAAAGATGAAGTTGGCGATCGGCCCCGCAGAGGCCACAGCAATGCGTCTAGCGGGCGTCTGGCGGTTGAACGCCAGATGACGCTCTTCCTCCGGAACATCCCCTTCCCGTTCATCAAGCATGCGGACATAGCCCCCCAGGGGAATGGCCGCAACCGCAAACTCGGTTCCATGACGGTCTTTCCAGAGCAGCAACGGCTTGCCAAAACCGACCGAAAAGCGCAGCACCCGGATGCCGGCCCGGCGGGCGACCCAGAAATGACCGAACTCATGGACGGTGACAAGGATCCCGAGGGTAACGATCAGGGCGAGAACGGTCTGAATCACAGCCATGGTCTAATTTTTCTCCGATTCGCGTTGGATGACGGGCCGGGATTCAATGCACTGTGTCGCATACTCGCGCGCGCGCTCGTCCTGCGTCATCACCACCTCGATGGAATCCACGGGAACCGGGGCAAGATGGGCCAGAGTCTCCTCCACCACACCGGCAATCCGGGTAAAGGCGATTCGCTCCTCCAGAAACGCCTGGACAGCGACCTCATTGGCCGCATTCAGAACGGCCGGTGCTGTTCCGCCGGTGCGGAAGGCTTCGGAGGCAAGGCGCAGGCTCGGGAAGCGTTCAAGATCCGGCCTTTCAAAATGAAAAGAGGCGAGCTCGAACAGATCAAGGGAGGATACCCCTGCATCAATGCGCTCAGGCCAGCCCAACGCATTGGCAATCGGCGTTCGCATGTCGGGGCTTCCAAGCTGCGCCAGAACGGAACCATCCCGATACTCCACCATGGAATGGATGATGCTCTCCGGGTGCACGTGCACCTCGATGCGTTCGGGCGTGGTCTGGAACAGCCAACACGCCTCAATGAGCTCCAATCCCTTGTTCATCAGCGTTGCGGAGTCCACCGATATTTTCCGGCCCATGGACCAGTTGGGGTGGGCGCAGGCCTGATCGGGTGTGACCTGTGCCAGTTCTTCCAGAGAGGTATTCCGGAAAGGGCCACCCGAGGCGGTCAGGAGGATGCGTGTCACACCGGCATCCCCCACGGCGACCGGGTGCGACTGGGGCAGACACTGAAAGATCGCGTTATGCTCGGAATCTATGGGCAGCAGGGTGGCCCCATGACGCGTCACCGCGTCCATGAACAATCCACCGGACATGACAAGTGCTTCCTTGTTGGCAAGCAGCACCTTCCTGCCCTGTTCGATCGCTGCCATCGTGGGCACAAGCCCGGCGGCCCCGACAATGGCCGCCATGACCATATCGACCTCGGAGCTTGCTGCCACCTCACAGAGCCCCTGCTCCCCCGAGAGCGCCTCGGTTCCGGTCCCTGCCAACGCATCCCGCAGCTCAGAAAGACGTGACGCGTCGCTGATGACCGCATAGCGTGGCCGAAACCGCCGACAAAGACGGCCAAGTGCTTCAACCTGACTGTGTGCGCTGAGCGCAAAGGCCTGAAACCGCTCCGGGTGACGGGCAATCACATCGAGCGTGCTGGTTCCGATGGAACCGGTCGCCCCCAGGACAGTGACATTCTGTGGTTTCATTTCAGCCATCCAATCACCGCGTCATCTTTTCCCGTCACTGCGCGGGCACCAACCAGCCAAGCGCCGTAAAACACAACGCCAGAACCGGTATCGCAATCACCAGGCTGTCCAGGCGATCCAGCAGGCCACCGTGACCCGGCAGCAACTGGCTGCTGTCCTTGATGCCCCGGTGGCGCTTGAGCATGCTTTCAAAAAGGTCGCCGAATACTGAGGCGACGGCTGTAATCAGGGATACGAGCAGGAACTGGAACAACACCATCCGCGGCAACTCCAACCACAGCCCCACTGCGGCGGCAAGAAGCGCGACCGCCACAAGCCCACCCCAGACGCCGGCCAGGGTTTTCCCCGGGCTCACGGCTGGCGCCAACTTGCGTTTGCCCAATGCACGCCCGGCAAAATAGGCACCAATATCGGCAGCCCAGACGACCAGGAATGTATAGAGAATCAGCAGCAGGTTGCTGGAGGCGTCGCCCAACTGCAGATGACCGACCCGCAGATGGTTGAGTGCCAGCCAGGCACCTGCAAGAACGGCAACTCCCATAACAAGCCTGACGGGAACCGGTGCCCAGACCTTTTCCACAGCAGGATACAGGACTACGGCAACGGCCATCAGAACCCAGAAGACCATCAGAATCCCAAGAACCGGAATGACCGGCACCGTGTAGCTTACGCCCATTGCCAGCAGAATCACCAGGGCATACCCCCACCGGCCGGGCTGGGTTTCGATTCCCGAAATATTGGCCCATTCCCACCCCGCAATAGCGAGCACAAGCGCGGTAAAGAGAGCAAAACCAAAAGGAGGAAGGAAAAACAGGCCGCCAATGATGATGGGGGCCAGAACCAGGGCAGTAATCACTCGCTGTCTGAGCACGAACGTCTCTCTTTATGAATGGTAATCAGGGATCGCGGTCCTGGTGGAGACCTGCTCCGCAGTCCGACCAAACCGGCGTTGGCGACGGGAAAAATCCTCAAGCGCCGCCCGCATCTGCTGATGGCGGAAATCCGGCCAATACTCGGGAGCAAAATAGAACTCCGTATAGGCAAATTGCCAGAGAAGGAAGTTGCTGATGCGCTGCTCACCGCCAGTACGGATAAGCAGATCCGGCATGGGCCGATCACCAAGGCACAGATAGCGCTGGAACATCGCTTCTGTAATGTCATCGGAGCGAAGATCACCGGCTTCAATTTCCGCACCAATCTGCCGAGTGGCCTGGGTTATGTCCCACTGCCCCCCATAATCGGCGGCAACGACGAGCTCCATGTCCGTGCAGCGAGCAGTATTCGCCTCTGCCTCGTCCATATGGGATTGCAGGGTCTTACTGAACCGGTTTCTATTGCCGATGAAACTCAACCGGATATTGTTGTCCCGGAGCTTGCGCACCTCCCGGGTCAGGGCCCTCAGGAAAAGAGTCATCAAGGCTCCCACCTCTTCCTCGGGCCGCCGCCAGTTCTCGCTGCTGAACGCAAAAATCGTCAGTATCTCAACGCCCGACTTACCGCACGTCTCTACAGCGGCCCGGACGGCGCTCACGCCGGCTCTGTGGCCGGCCACCCCCCTGAGCCCCCTGGCCCGAGCCCAGCGGTTATTGCCGTCCATGATCACCGCCACATGCCTTGGGCAGCCCTGCAGCGGCGATATCCGTGTTTCCTGTTCCGTATCTGTCATTCTCGCCTCGGGTGCCGGGCCGGAGTCTGCTGAACCACGCCCTTACATGGACATCAGGTCGTTTTCCTTTTCCTTCAGCATCTCGTCAATGCGGGCGTTGTGCTTATCGGTGAGCTTCTGGATATCATCCATCGCCCGCTTCTCCTCGTCCTCGGTAATGTCCTTTTCCTTGAGGAGCTCCTTGAGATCATTGTTGACGTCGCGGCGGACATTGCGCACGGCAACACGGCCGGTTTCCGCTTCATTACGGGCATGGCGGACGTATTCCTTGCGACTGTCCTCGGTCAGTGCCGGCATCGGAAGACGGATAACATCCCCGGATGTTGCGGGATTCAGGCCGAGATCGGAGGTCATGATGGCCTTCTCAATCTTGGGAACCATGCCTTTTTCCCAGGGCGAGACAGTCAGCGTACGCGCATCCTCGACGGCGACGTTGGCCACCTGCTGCAAGGGCGTCATCTGGCCGTAATAATCCACTTTCACCTCATCCAGGATGCTGGGATGGGCCCTTCCCGTGCGAATCCGTTTAAAGGCCTTGGTCACCGAATCAACGGCTTTCTGCATGCGCTGTTCAGCGTCTTTCTTCAGATCGTCTATCACTTATCCACCCTCTCTTGAATCTGGCCGCATACCATTGGTTTCTTTCAATGCCAACAGTTTCAGGCTTCCTCGATCAATGTTCCTTCATTGCTGCCAAGAGCAATCTGTTTAAGCACCCCGGGCTTATTCATGTTGAAAACCCTAACCGGAAGGTTGTGATCACGGCAAAGACAGATGGCCGTCAGGTCCATAACTCCAAGCCGCCGTTCCAGCACTTCATCATAGGTCAAGCGGTCATATTTGAAGGCATCCGGATTGGTAACCGGGTCGTCCGAGTAAACGCCATCCACCTTGGTCGCCTTGAGCACCACATCGGCATCGATCTCGATACCACGCAGACAGGCCGCGGAGTCGGTGGTAAAAAAAGGATTGCCAGTGCCCGCGCAGAACACCACAACATCGCCCCCCTTGAGATCCCGCATTGCCTCGCGCCGGTCGTAATGCTCAACGATGCCACTCATTGGGATTGCTGACATCACCCGGCTCTGGATGTTGGAGCGCTCAAGGGCATCGCGCATGGCGAGGCCATTCATCATGGTGGCCAGCATCCCCATATGGTCTCCGGTAACCCGATCCATACCCGCCTGGCTCAACGCGGCCCCCCGGAAAAGGTTCCCGCCGCCAATCACAACAGCCACCTGGACACCGATCCCCACCAGGGCATCTATTTCAACGGCCATGCGATCCAGAACCTTGGGATCAATCCCAAACTCATGCTCCCCGATCAGGGCCTCACCACTGAGCTTGAGAAGAACGCGATTATATCGGGTTTGGGCGGTACTCTGCTTGGGCATGGCTGCTGACCTCATAACCGTCGGTGGCTGGCTGATAGTCCCGAAAGACTACCACCCCGTATACAAACCGGCCGCATCCGTTCAAGCCCATAAAAGCAGGAACGGTGCGGCCTGGACTGGGTGGATGGTCACACTGACCATCCACCCCGGTGATGTTATTCATCACCCTGTATGCAGCAATCAGGAGTTGAGCTGCGCGGCAACTTCTGAGGCAAAATCAGTTTCTTCCTTCTGAATGCCCTCGCCGACTTCATAGCGCACGAACGTATCCAGGTCCGCACCCTTCTCCTTCAGGAGATCCTCAACGGCCTGATCCGGGTTCTTCACAAACCCTTGCTTCACCAGGCTGATTTCCTTGAGGTACTTGTTAATCCGGCCTTCCATCATCTTTTCGACGATCTCGGGCTTCTTGCCTTCCATATCAGGCTGGGCACGAATAACAGAGCGTTCCTTTTCGACCTCTTCCTCGGGCATCTCGTCCGGGCGCCCAACGCGGGGGTTTACCGCGGTTACGTGCATAGCCAGGTCGCGCGCCAGTTCACCATCGCCACCCTTCAGGGCGACGAGCGCTCCCATGCTGTTATTGGAGTGCACGTATCCACCCACATTCTCACCCTCGAGATGGACAGCGCGACGGACCGTGATGTTCTCGCCGATTTTCTGAACAAGCTCTTCACGCTCTTTCTCAAGCCCACCCTGCATCAGGGTCTCCACGTCGGTCTGCCTGGACTCAACAGCCGCGTTAAGGACGTTGTTGGCGAACTTCAGAAACGCATCATCACGGGCGACAAAGTCAGTTTCCGAGTTTATCTCAAGCAGCATGCCGCTCTTGCCATCGTCAGCCACGTGCAGCATAACCACGCCTTCAGCGGCGGTACGGCCGGCCTTCTTGGCGGCTTTCAGACCAGAGTTCTTGCGCAGATCCTCAATCGCGGCATCCACATCACCTTCAGAGGCGACCAGCGCCTTCTTGCATTCCATCATGCCAAGGCCGGTACGCTCACGAAGTTCTTTCACCTGTGCGGCAGAAATCGCAGCCATGATTTTTCCCCACTAAAATTTAGATTCGTTCCAGTCCAGAACCCGCGACGGCTTATTCAGCCGTCGGAGTCTGGGTTTCCTCGTTTTCGCTGACCTCGACGAATTCGTCGGCCGCACCGCCACCCGCCTGGGTGCCTTCGATACAAGCATCGGCCACGGCCTGCACATAGATCTGTACGGCACGGATAGCATCGTCGTTCCCGGGAATCACGATATCGACGCCCTTGGGATCACTGTTGGTATCAACAATGCCGATCACCGGAATGCCCAGCTTGTTGGCTTCCTTGATCGCGATATCTTCATGGTCAACATCCACAATGAAGAGCGCGTCGGGAAGACCGCCCATGTCCTTGATACCACCAATGCTGCGTTCCAGCTTCGCCATTTCACGACGGTGATCGAGAGCTTCTTTCTTGGTCAGTTTGTCGAGAGTGCCGTCCTGATCCTGCTGTTCCAGATCTCGATAGCGGCGGATGGACTGGCGGATCGTCTTGTAGTTCGTGAGCATGCCACCGAGCCAGCGGTGGTCCACATAGGGCATGCCACAGCGCAGCGCTTCTTCCTTGATGATCTTGCTCGCTGAGCGCTTGGTGCCAACGAACAGGATCTTGTTCTTGTTCTCCGCCATCTGCTGGACCTGGCTGAGCGCCTGATTCAGAGCGGGAACCGTGTGTTCGAGATTGATGATATGGATCTTGTTGCGCGCGCCGAAAATGTACTTGCCCATTTTCGGGTTCCAGTAGCGCGTCTGGTGTCCGAAGTGTGCGCCTGCCTTGAGCAGATCGCGCATGCTTACCTGTGCCATTCTAGTTTCACCTTTTAGTATCGGGTTACGCCTCCACACATCCCATTACCCAACCCCTGACCGTCGTGCGGCGGGGCACCCGGGATAATGTGCCGATGTGTGTGTGTATTTTTTTGAGCCGCCCGGATCTCTTCTTGAAGATTCCCCGTTTGGCGCGCGTTTTTTACCATAAATTGGGGAAAAACGGAAGCTCGGAGCCTTCACGAACACCCCCGGCGTTTCAATCCACGGCTCAAATCGCTAGAATGTCGCTTTCTGGAAAGGCAGCTTCGGGAGTGGCATGAGCGTTCAGATCAAAACACCGGATGAAATCGAAAAAATGCGTGCCGCCGGGCGGTTGGCCGCGCAGGTGCTGGAAATGATTGAAGAGCACGTGCGCCCCGGCGTGTCGACAGAGGAACTCGATACGATCTGCCACCAGTTTATCAGCGACCATGGTGCCGTGCCCGCGCCGCTGAACTACAAGGGCTTTCCCAAGTCGGTCTGCATCTCCGTCAACCAGGTCATCTGCCACGGCATTCCGAATGAGAAGAAGCTGCTGAAGAATGGCGATATCCTCAATATTGATGTCACCGTTATAAAGGACGGCTACCACGGCGATACCAGCAGGATGTTTATTGCCGGCAACGCCAACTCCGCCGCCGAGCGGCTCATCCGCGTTACCCGGGAATGCCTTTTCAAGGGCATTGAAATGGTCCGGCCCGGCGCGCGCCTGGGCGACATCGGCGACGCCATCCAGAAACACGCGGAATCCAATCACTACAGCATCGTGCGGGAGTATTGCGGGCACGGCATCGGCAAGGGGTTCCATGAAGAGCCCCAGGTCATGCATTTTGGAAAGCCCGGCACCGGCCTGGAACTGCAGGAAGGCATGACCTTCACCATTGAGCCAATGGTGAACCAGGGCAAGCACCACAGCAAGGTACTCCCTGACGGCTGGACAGTGGTAACGCGCGACCGCAAACTGTCAGCACAGTGGGAACACACGATACTGGTAACCGCGGATGGGCACGAAATTCTGACGCTGAGAAGCGACGAAGAACCGGCCTGACACACCGCGCACACCCAAAAAGCGGTCAATTCCGCCCGAAAACCAGTGCGGGCGGCCCGGGGGTACGGCTGACAATGGATCAACCAGCGGTCAACTTCGATCCGCAGGACTACCTCGACCTCGACAGACTCGCTGGCGATATTGCCACGGCGAAATCGCCGGTTATTCCAGTACGCGACCATCTCGCACAAATCCAGAAGGCCATGGCGGAGGCCTTCCGCTCAGGTACCGACGTGCGCTCGCTGGTGTTCGGACGCAGCCGGATCATGGATGCGATCCTCCACCTTCTCTGGCACCACTCTCCCCTGAGCGAAGCACAGAACCTGTCACTGATAGCCGTCGGCGGTTATGGCCGTGGCGAGCTGCATCCCTATTCCGACATTGACCTGTTGATACTGACCGGCGAAGACAACGCGGACAGTTGGCAGGAGGCACTCTCAAACTTCCTCACCCTGCTCTGGGACCTTGGCCTGGATATCGGCCACAGCGTGCGCAGCATCGAGGATTGTGTCAGCGCTGCCCGCGAAGACGCGACGATACTGACAAACCTTCTGGAAACACGGCATATCGCCGGTAATACAACCCTGCCCGAATCGCTGCGGGAACGGGTGTATTCCACGGAAACCCTCTCCGACCGGGATTATTTCGCCGCAAAGCGGAGCGAACAACAGGCGCGGCACCGCAAGTACGGCGCTACCGAGTATAACCTGGAGCCCAACATCAAGGGCGCGCCGGGGGCACTCCGGGACATACAGACCATCATCTGGATCGCCCGGCGCCATTTCGGGCTCGCGGACCCTTCAGACCTGGTCCGCTTCAGCATCCTCTCGGACGAAGAGTTCACCCTCCTGCGCGAAGGTGAAACCTTTCTCTGGCAGCTGCGTTACGGCCTCCAACTGCTGGCAGGCCGGAACGAGAACCGCCTGCTCTTCGACTACCAGCTTGATCTGGCGCGCATGCTGGGCTTCGAAGACGAGGAAGACCGGCTTGGCGTTGAACTGATGATGCAGGCCTACTACCGCTGCGTTCTGGGGCTTGCGGAGCTGGCGGACGCCATCCTCCAACATCTGGATGAGGTGATACTGCGGGCGGAAGACCCCGAGGATATCCGACCACTGAACCGCCGATTCCAGATCCGTAACAACTACCTGGAGGCCACCAACACCCAGGTGTTCGCCTATGCGCCCTACTCACTGCTGGAGATCTTTGTACTGCTGGCGCAGCACCCGGAAGTCGAGGGGATTCGCGCGCCAACAATTCGCGCCATACGCGCGCATCGCCACCTGATTGACGATGCCTTCCGTCAGAACCTGGCCTGTAACTCACTTTTCATGGAGCTGCTGCGCACACCCCACGAACTGGACACCACTCTGTCCTATATGAAGCGCTACAACGTGCTTGGCCGCTATCTTCCGGAGTTTGGACGGATTATCGGCCGGATGCAGCATGATCTGTTCCATGTCTATACCGTCGATGCCCATACCATCCGGGTGATCAGCAACATGGTGCGAATGCAGACCGAGGAGGGGCGCGACCAGTTCCCGCTGGCCTCGCGGCTGGTCCACCAGCTTCCCAAGCTGGAACTGTTGTACGTTGCCGGTCTTTTCCATGATGTTGCCAAGGGCCGCGGCGGTGATCACTCCGAACTGGGGGCCATTGATGCCACCCGGTTCTGTGAACAGCATTACCTCAGTGACCGGGATACCAAGCTCGTTGCCTGGCTCATTGAGAACCACCTGTTGATGTCACTCACCGCGCAGAAGTGTGACATCTCGGACCCGGCCATAATCCGTGAGTTCGCGCGCAAAATCCCAAGCCGCGTCCACCTGGTCTACCTGTACATCCTGACGGTCTGCGACATCGCCGCCACCAACCCGACCCTCTGGAATACCTGGCGTGATTCGCTGCTCAAGCAGCTTTATATTGAAACACGCCGGGTGCTGAGACGCGGCGTCGACAGCCCGTTCGACCGCAACGACTGGATCCGCGCCACCTGCGAAGAGGCACGGGACATGCTCCGCGCCCAGGGCTACAGCAATGAAAGTATCGACCAGGTCTGGAACACCCTGGATGATGACTTCTTCCTTCAGGATGCCACCGTCGATATTGTCTGGCAGACGGCCGCCATCATCCGCCACGGCTCCGACCCACAACCCCTGGTAATGATCCGTGACACCACGGGCGGTCCCACTGATGGCTACACGCATATCATCATCTATGTGAAGGATCGCCGGGCGCTTTTTGCGGCGACCACCGCCGTTCTCGAGCAGGTTCACCTCAACATCGTCGATGCCCGGATTCTCTCGGGGGAAGGCGCCTACAACCTGAGCAGCTATATTGTGGTGGACGACCAGGGACACCCCCTGGGCAAGGACCCGGAACGGCGCGACCACATCCAGAACCGGCTGGTGGAGGAGCTGAGCGCCCCGGAAGACTACCCGGCCATCATTGAGCGGCGGGTACCGCGCAAGCTCAAACACTTTGCCTTCCCGACCGAGGTCACGGTCTCCACGGACACGACCAACCAGCGCACGATCCTGGAAGTGGTCACCCCGGACCGACCAGGGCTGCTCGCCCGAATCGGGCGAATTCTGCTGGAGCACCATATACGGCTTGTCAGCGCCAAGATTGCCACCCTTGGCGAGCGGGTCGAGGACATCTTCTTCGTCACCGACGAGCAGGGTAATCCGTTGGAGGACCCGGAGCTGTGCGAAACCGTACGCAACTCCCTCTGCCAGCAGCTGGATGAGGTCACCGGACTCAACGGCCACCAGGAAAGCGAAATCCCTGTATGAACCCTGATATTGACCGCCTTCACCCCTATCCGTTCCAGAAGCTTGCCGCCCTGTTTGATGGCGTCGAGCCTCCGGCGGTTGACCCCATCCCCCTCTCCATTGGCGAACCCCGTCATCCGGCACCCGATTTTGTTCTGAAAACCCTGGCCAACAGCCTGAGCCGGGTTTCGCAGTACCCCAGCACCAAAGGTCTGCCGGAGCTGCGGGAAGCCATCGCCGCCTGGGCCGGTCGCCGTTTCGGCCTTGGTGATGGCATTCTTGACCCGGAAACCCAGGTGCTGCCGGTCAACGGGACCCGGGAAGCGCTTTTTGCCTTCGCCCAGGCAGCCCTCGCCCCCGGGAACAACCCTGTTGTATTGAGCCCCAACCCTTTCTACCAGATCTACGAAGGGGCAGCCCTGCTTGCCGGCGCCACCCCGGTGTTCGTCAACGCAACCCTGGACGGCGGCGGCCTTCCGGACTTTGACAGCATCAGCGACAAGACCTGGGACAACTGCCAACTGCTCTATGTCTGCTCTCCCGGCAATCCCAATGGCGCGGTTATGGGCCAGTCGGACTATGAATACCTGATCAGAAAAGCGGATCAACATGATTTCGTGATTGCCGCCGACGAATGCTATTCGGAAATCTATCCGCACGAGGAACACCCCCCGACCGGACTCCTTGAAGCCTGTAACGCGATGGGCCGCGAGGATTTCAGCCGCTGCATCGTCTTCCACAGCCTGTCCAAGCGCAGCAACCTGCCCGGTCTGCGGTCGGGCTTTGTTGCCGGCGATGCGGACCGACTGTCGGCATTCCTGCGTTATCGGACGTACCATGGATGCGCCATGCCAATCCATCACCAGCTGGCCAGCATCGACGCCTGGAATGACGAATCCCACGTGGTGGCGAACCGTGCCGCCTACAGGCGCAAGTTTGAGGCCGTTCTGCCAATACTCGAACCCTGGCTGGACGTTACCATGCCCGAAGCAGGCTTCTACCTCTGGCCCAGAACGCCGGTGGACGACGAAACCTTTGCCAGGCAACTCTTCGCCGAGGAGAACGTGACGGTGCTACCGGGGAGCTACCTCTCCCGGACCAGCAATGGCATCAACCCGGGGAGCAACCGGGTTCGAATGGCGCTGGTGGCCGAAGAGGGCCAATGCCTTGAAGCGGCCGGCCGCATTGCGCGATTCATGGAAAGGCACCGGTTCAATGTATAATACTAATGAGCAAGAAAGTAAGCGGACAGGTCTTTCCAGAACCGTCCGGAGCCATGGATGGCGGAGGCGAGCGTACATGGAAGTATTCACAGCGTGTTCTGGAAAGACCTGTCCGCTTGCTTTTTTGCTCATTAATAAGACTTACTGATAACCCATAGTCATCCAAGCACCAGGAGAAACAGACCACCATGAGTTTTGCATTTGGCATCGGCATTGGCAGCCGCAACCAGAAACAGGAATGGCTGGAGGTCTACTACCAGCACCCCGTCTACCAGCCGGACGCTGAACTCGCCCGGCTGGTTCGCGAGAACGTGGATGGACTGGAAGGCAACGCAGCCGCTAAAGCGGATGCCAACCAACTCCAGGCCCTGGCGGACGCGTTCGAAGAGGCTGGTTACGAAGACCAGGCCCGGCTTGCCGACCAGAGCAGTGAAAGTTCCCTGCCGGTTGTGGTGACGCTGCTGGATACGGATGAGAAGGCGAGCACCACCCCCGAGGTCTACCTCAAGCTCCACCTGCTGTCGCACCGGCTGGTCAAACCCCATGGGGTCAACCTCGATGGCATCTTCCCGCTGCTTCCCAACCTGGCGTGGACCAATGAAGGCGCCATTGACCTGGAGGAACTGTCCCAGCGCCAACTCCAGGCCCGGGCCGCCGGACGCATCCTGGAAGTGAAGGCCGTGGACAAGTTCCCGCCCATGACCGATTACGTGGTGCCCAGTGGCGTTCGCATCGCGGATACCGCCCGGGTTCGTCTGGGCGCCTTTGTTGGCGAGGGCACCACCGTCATGCACGAGGGATTCATCAACTTCAATGCCGGCACCGAGGGCAAGTCCATGATCGAGGGTCGTATCTCGGCTGGCGTCATGGTCGGGGAAGGCTCAGACCTCGGCGGCGGCTCCTCGACAATGGGCACCCTGTCCGGTGGCAACAAGATCGTGATTTCCCTGGGTCGTGAGTGCCTGCTTGGCGCCAACGCCGGTGTCGGCATCCCCCTGGGCGACCGCTGCACGGTCGAAGCCGGCCTTTATGTCACGGCTGGCACCAAGGTCCAGGTGCTGGACGACAACAACGAACCGGTGCGTACCGTTAAGGCCCGGGATCTTGCGGGCCAATCCGATCTGCTCTTCCGTCGGAACTCCGAGACCGGTGCCGTTGAATGCCGCACCAACAAGAGCGCCATCGCGCTGAATGAAGAACTGCACGCGAACAACTGAGGCCCCATGACGCAAAAGGACGCTCCAACGCTTGCGCTGGCGCGGGAACTGATCAGCCGGCGATCGGTAACGCCGGACGATGCGGGTTGCCAGCTTTTACTCGCCGAACGCCTCGAATCCCTGGGATTCCTGGCGGAGCGCTATCGCTACGGTGACGTGGACAACCTGTGGCTGCGTCGGGGAAACGGCCAGCCGCTGTTTGTTTTTGCCGGGCACACCGATGTCGTCCCTCCCGGGCCGGAAGAGCAGTGGCAGACACCGCCCTTTGAGCCAACCGAACGTGACGGCTACCTCTACGGCCGTGGCGCCGCCGACATGAAAGGGAGCGTGGCGGCCTTCGTGTGTGCTGTTGAACGCTTCTTAGCGGCCAACCCGGATCATCAGGGATCCATTGCCCTTCTGCTGACCAGCGACGAGGAGGGGCCGGCGCAGGATGGCACCAGGCGGGTGATTGAAGCACTGACCCATCAGGGCATCCAGGCCAGCTGGTGTCTGGTCGGCGAACCTTCGAGCACCGACCGGGTTGGCGATACGATCAAGAACGGACGCCGGGGATCACTGTCCGCCACGCTCCGGATCAAGGGCACCCAGGGTCATGTGGCTTATCCCCAGTTCGCGGATAACCCCGTTCATCGTGCAGGCCCGGCGCTAACGGACCTGGTGAACACGGAATGGGATACCGGCAACACCTATTTCCCGCCAACAAGCTTCCAGATCACCAACCTGAGTGCTGGCGAGGGCGCGAATAACGTTATCCCCGGCAGCCTGGAGGTAGCCTTCAATTTCCGCTATTCCACGGAGACCAGTGCCGATGCCCTGAAGGAGCGCGTTACCCGCCTGCTTGAGCGCCACCGGCTCGACTACGAGATTGAGTGGCACCTGAGCGGCACCCCCTTTCTGACGGAGGAGGGTAACCTCATTGACGCGGCAACGCAGGTCATTCAGGAACGGGCAGGGATCCGCCCCAACCTGTCGACAGCGGGCGGTACATCGGACGGGCGTTTTATTGCGCCCACAGGTGCCCAGGTCGTGGAACTCGGACCAGTGAACGCCACTATTCACAAGGTGAATGAATGCGTAAAGGCGGATGACCTGGAAACGCTGTCCGGCATCTATGAGGGGATTCTGGAGAAGCTTCTGGGGTAACGGGCTCCAATGGAGCCCGTTTTAAGCATCGGAGGTTATTCGTCGTCCAGGGTAACAACATCGTTGGCTTGAAGGCCTTTTTCAGCCTCCACCACGGTGTAGCGTACACGCTGGCCCTGACGCAGAGCGCGACGACCCTCGCCCTCAATCGCCCGGAAGTGGACAAATACATCGCCACCGCTATCACGGGTGATAAAGCCGAAGCCCTTCTTGACGTTGAACCACTTCACCGTGCCTTCTTCGGCATTGCTGTCTGCACCACGGGCTTTCTTTTTGGGCTTGCTGGCTTTTTTGCCACTACTGCCCTGTCCGAGCGTGGCCAGTCGCGTCGCAATAAATGCAACGACGGCAAAAACAACAAACGCAATCAGATAGGCGACCACGGATGACATGGAACCCAGAGTCAGTTCCGCGTCGGTTCCCATTTCTACCAGCGCCAGGATAAGGGGCGCGGGCAGTGCCGCCAGTAACGACGCATAAAGTGCTTTAAGATTTATTGGCATGATCCTCTTACTCTTTTGTGGCAACACTCACGCAGCGCGCATCATACCAGAACCCGTTGGCCGATGACGAAACCGAATCACTGCTTTCCAACCAACGCAGTACGGCAGCCTTATCCAGCACCGGCATGCTGGCCCTCGCCTGCTCCAGCCAGTCCACTTCGGTAGCAACCTTCTCGAGCGCTGCCTCCTCATCAATCAGACGCTCCGCGCTGGCATCGCCCCTGGCAAGGGTAAGCACTTCCGCCTGCTCGTCGATCTTCTCTCTCGCCTTAAGCGCCGCAAGCCGGACAGGCCCCAGTGTCCACTCCGATTGGGCGAGAGCGCCTGCGGCCCTGAGAATGGATTCCGCTCCATCATAGTCAGCCGCTGCCTCAAGCCAGCGATCATCCTTCACCACAACTGAAGGATCCTGGCCGCCCGAGGCAGCCACAGCAAGTCTCAGGGCCCCTGTCTCCACGGTCATGCCGACCTTGGCCTCCAGCCTCGGCTGATTGTCCTGGCAATACCTGAGGACATCGGCGGCGGACACCGGCGGTGGATTGAGTACCGACCAGGAGAGATCAAGTTGCGCGCAGAGCCGTGCCGCTGTTCCGGAATCACCCTCGGTGGGTGGATGCGCAAGAACCAGGGCCGTTGATGGGTCCGCTGCCAGCTCCGCCCAGGGCTGAACCCCCTCCCGCTGGATGACCGCAGCAAGGAGGTCCGGGTGTGTCCCCTCAAGGAAAAACCAATTGCTGGACTGATCCGATTCCCGCGCAGCCGCCTGTAACGCCTGACTGATCCGCACCCTGTTACGGGAAAGATCCGCAACCGGGACAGACCAGACCGCCACCGGCTCACCAGAACAGTCCGCGTAAACGGACGCCGCACAGTTGATGAGCCCCCTGGCCTGGCACACGGAGCGGGTCGGCATCTGCACCACGGGTGACGTCTCGGAGGTGGCAAGGGCGGCAATCCGGCGCGCCTGGGCATAACCTTCCTCCGAGGCAGGCCATGCGCCGGACTCAAGCAGCGCCAGGGGGCGGGCCACCGAATCAACCCTGGTCAACCCGGCTGCCCCGCTCTCGCCAAGCCCACCCCATTGCCAGTCCGCCACCTGCTCGAGCACGGCAATATAGGCACGCTGACTCAACCAGTCGCACTCATGCACCAGCGTTCGCATCAGTTGCGCCAATCCCCGGATGCCATGGCTGTTCTCCCGTGCCTGCGCAAGCCAGGCAATCAGGTCCTGGGACAAGCCATCCTGTTCGGAAGGGACTGAGACAATCGGCTGTTCACACTGGATGGCGCGCACGAGCTCGTCGAGATCAATGCCCCGACCCTGAAGGAAGGTCGCCAGGGGATAATGGGATTCCAGAAAAACGAGAAGCAGATCTTCAATGGAGAGCGCATCACCGCCACGTTCCTCGATGCGGCGGAATGCCTTCTGGACGGCACCCTGAACGAGTGGGTCAAACTCCTGTAGCCAATCTTCCATACCAACTCCCTTTGGTTGCGTGTTGGAGCGGGCGTCCGGCCCGCCTTCATTCAGACTCTGTTGTAGGTATCCTCGAATCGTACAATATCATCCTCGCCGAGGTAACTCCCTGTCTGGACTTCAATAACCTCCAACGGAATAACGCCCGGATTGGACAGCCGGTGAACGACGCCGAGGGGGATGTAGGTGGACTGGTCCTCCGTCAGCAGGGTTTCCTCACCGCTGCGCGTCACGACGGCCGATCCCTTGACCACCACCCAGTGCTCCGAGCGGTGATGGTGCTTCTGCAGGGAAAGGGTCGCACCTGGATTGACCGTAATGCGCTTGACCTGAAAACGATCACTGCGCGCAATCCCCTCATAACTGCCCCAGGGACGGTGAACCTTGCGGTGGAAACGATACTCGTCACGCCCGGACGCCCTCAGCCTTGACACCAGCCCCTTCACATCCTGGACCCGGCTCTTGTCCGCCACCAGGACCACATCATCCGTTTCCACAATGACATGGTTCTCCACACCGATGGCGGCAATAAGACGCCCTTCGGAGTGCAGATAGCACTGGCTGACGTCCTCCGTCAGCACATCCCCCCGGACCACATTACCGTCATCATCCTGATCGTGCAGATCCCACAACGAACTCCAGGAACCAACGTCACTCCAGCCCGCATCAAGCGGCAGCACCACCGCCTGCTCGGTACGCTCCATCACCGCATAGTCAATGGAATCCTCGGGACAGGCCGCAAATGCGTCCTCATTCACCCGCACAAAATCCAGGTCGTCCTTTCGCTGCTCCCAGGCCCGCCGGCAGGCCTCGAGAATATCCGGGCGGAACCGCTCAAGCTCTTCCAGGTAGCGATCCGCACGGAACATGAACATGCCGCTGTTCCAGTAATAATGGCCATCCGCCAGGTAGGATTCCGCAGTCCCCTCGTCCGGTTTCTCCACGAACTCACGCACCGGCAGCCAGGCACCCTCGCCTTTCTGTGCCTGACCAGCCCGAATATAGCCGTAGCCGGTATGCGCCGTTGATGGCACGACACCGAACGTGACCAGCTTACCGGACTCCGCTGCCCTGCCCCCTTCTTCGGCAGCCTTCACAAACGCTTCGGTATCCTGGACCACATGATCGGAAGGCAGCACCAGCATTACCGCCCCCGGGTCCTCGTCCTGAATCTGCAGGGCGGCCAGTGCAATCGCGGGAGCGGTGTTGCGCCCGTCCGGCTCAAGCAGGATACGGCTGCGATTCCCCAGGCCCTCGTGGCGCTGCAGGTGTGCCGCGACGATAAAACGATGGGCTTCATTGGTGATCGCCAGAAGGCTGGAGCATCCCGGGACTGCCCGGGCACGCTGGAGCGTCTCCTCCAGCAGGGACTCAGCGCCATTAAGTGCAAGGAACTGCTTGGGGTAAGCCTCACGGGACAGAGGCCACAAACGGGTACCGGATCCTCCGGATAGAATCACAGCGTGCATAGCTCATCCCTGGACGGTGAAAAGCGCTAGGTTACCGCAGGCCGGCGCCAGCGTGAAGCACCCGGCCCGCAGTTTTCGCAGCTGCTGAACGACTCAGTTTTCCTGCCAGCGTGCGACTTCTTCCTTACCGTACTGTTTGCGCCAGGCATTCAGCGTCTTGTGGTTGCCCCCGCGGGTCTCAACCACCTCGCCGGTGTGCGGATTGCGATAGGTCTTCATCGGGCGCTTCTTGCGGCCATCGCTGTTGCCGCTGCCGCCACCCTGCTCGATTTTGTTACGAACACTGGAATCCATGGTGGCCAGCACTTCGAGCATGTCCTTGGCAGACTTATCGTGTTTATTCATCAGATGCTTCAGGTCTTCCTTGAAGTCCAACTCTTGGCGAAGCTCCTTGTCTTCCTCCATTTTCTGGATTTCCTGTTGGAGCTGATTCAGCATTTCCTGTTTTTTGTAGTAGGTGGATATTTTGCCCATTATTCAACCTCAGGTTATCGATCGTTAATCTAGGATACTTAAAATATTTAATATAAAATGCATCTTCTAACTTTGACATTCTAAAGGCATTTCTTAAATTGACAAGTGCTTACTCATTTCTTGTCGGCATCAGGTCAGGATGGCGCGGATAATAGCCGTGATACCAGAACCGCGGATAGAAAGGTTGCCTGACGTTTTCAGCATACCAGGATTGATCCAGCCTCATCGCTTTATAATAACGAACAACCTCAAGATTCCAGAATAAAAGCGACATAAAAGCCATTAAAGCAACAAGAGCACGCCCCCACGTTAAGCGGCCGAAATCCCGGGGCCCACTAAAGCCAGAACCAAACTGTGAATGACTGATAACTGCCCAAAAAACTGCCAGCACCACGAGCCCTACAAGCATAGATGCCGGCGCCAGAAAAACCGCGGAAGCACCGGCATGAAAAAACGCCGCAATCACAGAAGCAACAAGTGCAATCATCAATTGCGTTTGTTCAAATTGAAGGCTAAATAAAGCTATTTCACGCCTCACATTCCATACGCGACGCACGCCTTCCACACCAATCAGGATTAGACCGAAAACTGCCAGCCAGCCGTATTCAGCAGCCCACATGAGGTACATATTGTGGGGGTGGCCCAACCTTTTCCCCGTTTCATAGGCGGGCGTTATGACTTCATGGGTTAGCCATGATTGTGGTCCCATACCGAAGGGGAAATTGACCAGGCTCATGGCCCAGGCTTCCGACCAAAGCCGCATCCGCCCGGAACCATCCATACCTACGCCGCGTAACTCTATGTCCGCCAGAAACATCCACGGGATAAGGACCGACAACAGGACCCAAAACGCGACCCCTATCCCGATTTGGCGAAACAGAACACTCAACCAAGGTTTCGCATGCTTACCAAACAGCAAAAGCACGATAGTGCCGCCTACCAATATGCTGACAAATGATCCTCGGGCCGTGGAAAGAATTATCAGCCACCACCAGATACCCGCCGTCACCGCCACACCAAAGCGCCACAACCGATTATCCCGCCAGGGCCCAGCCAGAACTGCCAACGGCAACAATGGCAGAAGCCAGGAAGTCAGATGACTCCAGTACCGGATATTAACGAACCCCCAAGGCAGGAATTTGTCAATTCGGGATACGTCATCACTTATAGCGAACAGATATTCAGCGGGCGTCTTAAATGCGTAAAGCATCATTCCACCGACCAAACCATAAACTGGTACAAAGAAAGCAGGATAGCGGCATTCTTTTAAGACATAGGCAATACCCGCCACAGAAACCAGAAAAGCGGGATAATAAATTGCTTCGACCCAGGAACTGGAAGTAACGAATGGATCAGCTAGCAGGGATACTACACCACTCCCGCAAAAAAGAAGCCATCCCGTCAGCGGAAGCACCCTGACCCCAGGAACTTTCAGAATAAAAAGAATCGGCGCCGTTAAAAGAGCGAAGGCAAGGAGGAAACGGGCATCCGTGTACCCTCCGAAAAGAGGGAATAACTCCTTAAAAAAAGAGCCCCACACAATTGGGAAAAATGCCAACCAGAGAATGTGGCAAGCTCGATTATTCGACCCAACGTACACTTCTCACCTCGCTCAAAAAGCCCTTTCGCAGGTTAGGGAACCTCTGAATAACCGGGCTTGAACGCCAATTCCTGGTTCCGCTTCGGAAATGGGCCGCTTTCAGCGATAAAACCCTGGTCTTTTTGTTCATCTTTTGTCCGATTCCCGCCATTTCGGCGGCAACCGGACACACTTCCCCTACGCGGAAAGATAGCGTTCACCAATAAGCATGTTGCTGAACGCCGCCAACAGGTAGAGCCGGTTGGCGTTCTTCGCCAGGCCGCGGTAGCGAACCTTGGCGTAACCGAACTGACGCTTGATGGTGCGAAACGGATGCTCGACCTTCGCCCGGACACTGGCCTTGATCTTCTCCGCCCGGGCGTGATCACTGCCTTCAGGCAGTTGACGCGTGACACCGGGGCGCCGGGCAATGAACCAGTCCACGTCGCGATGGCGATGTTCAGCCCGTTTGTGGATGCCCCGATAACCGGAGTCACCAAACACGCGGGTTTCATCGCCATGAAGCAAGGCACCGGAGGCATTGAGATCGTGCTCATTGGCGGCCGTAACTTCCAAAGAATGGATCATTCCAAAACCATCATCCACACCGGTGTGCATCTTCATTCCGAAATACCATTGGTTGCCCTTGCGGGTCTGGTGCATCTCCGGATCCCGCTCGCCCTTACTGTTCTTGGTCGAACTCGGTGCAGAGATGATGCTGGCATCCACGATGCTGCCTTCGCGCAGCATCAGGCCCTGGCGCTCCAGGTGTTTGTTCACTTCCTTGAACATCGCTTTGCCCAGGTTGTGCTGTTCCAGAAAATAGCGAAAGTTGAGAATGGTGGTCTGATCCGGAATCGAGTCGGCCAGGGTCAGCCCCGCGAACGGCGCATGGACTCGATCTCGTACAGTTCGTCTTCCATCGCCGGATCGGACAGGTTATAGGACAGCTGCATGCAGTGAATGCGCAGCATCACCTGCAATGGATAAGGCCGGCGGCCGTTTTCGCCCTTGGGATAGTAGCGGGCAACCTTTTTCTCCAGCTTCTTCCAGGGGATCAGCTGGTCAATGCGCTCCAGGAACTTCTCGCGGCGGGTCTTGCGCTTTTTGTTCTGGTATTCGGCTTCGGCAAAGCTGATCTGGCTCATGGCGTAGCGACCTTCCCGGTTGGTGACTCTGACGCTATTGTCGCAAATTAGCGGACTTTTTCAGAGGTTCCTTAGCGTATCTATACATAAAAAAGAGGGAGGCCTGAGCCTCCCTCTTTTTTATACTACTTTCACAACCGGCTTTATCAGCTCTCTTCACAGCCACCAGTTGCATACTGTTCCATATCCGCGGTATTCAGTGTGCAAGACCAGTTCCCGCCTCCTGTACGGACGTAATTCACGACTTCACCATTAAGTTCCGCGTTCACATCCTTTTGGTCAGCATTACCGTCAGCATAGTTACCATAGGTGTACGTGACCGTCACCTCACCATCAGCATCGCTAACACCACTCACTCCAGTGATGGCGCCATACTGACCTTCCATCTGGACGCCAATGTCAGCCAACGCATCAGCGTCTGCTGGAAAACTTCCAGTCGACAGATAACGCTCTTCGATACCCGTCTTAGCTGCGCTCATAAGTGTCGGCCCTTCAGAAAACTGCGACCGAGCGATGTAGCTCTGGTACTGCGGCACAGCGATTGCCGCAAGAATACCAATGATCGCAACGACGATCATCAGTTCGATAAGTGTAAAGCCCTGTTGTTTACTAGTTGTTACAGATTGCATATGGCGCACCTCCAAGGTGTTGTCATTATCTGGCTTAACGGCATCTTGGCCCTGCAAGAAATGCCTTACCTTGAGGAATGCAGGCTCTATGCCAAAGTTTTAATTTCCTTTTTAACCCTTTTGCATCAACCATCTAGAATTTAAGAAAGAGAATCGGCCTCCACCACAAACCACTCAAAGCGACAATAAAGGACAGGCAAAGTGACACAACACGTCACCCGCACGAGAGGCTCCTGGCTGGCTGATCCGCTCAAGAGGGACTAGACTCACGATTCAGAACTGGCGCTTCATCGACCCATGGGCGCTGATACCTTTACGAACCATCATTAGCGGGTAATCATGGCTTCTGACCCATCCAACGTGACTCTAACGGGCTTGGCCCGGCGCTTTGTTGACGACGGTATTCTTGAAGACAGCGTTGCTCGTGAGGCGTTTGTCCAGGCCAACCAGAACCGGGTACCTCTGATCACCTACCTGATCCAGAACGAACTGGCGCAGGGACAGGCACTGGCCTACTCGGCGGCCATGGAGTTCGGAGTTCCGGTGATGGACCTGAACGCCTTTGCACCGGAAATGATGCCCGAGAACCTGGTGGACGAGAAGCTGATCCGTTCCCACAGCGTTCTGCCACTGATCCGTCGCGGCAACCGGCTCTTTGTCGCCATGGCTGACCCGACCAATCTTCAGGCCCTGGACGAGATCAAGTTTCACACCGGCCTGAGTACCGAGGCGGTACTGGTGGAGGAGAGCAGCCTGCGCCAGACCATTGATCGCTACCTGGAATCCCAGGATACGTCCATGAAGGATATGGACGATTCGGACCTGGGCGATGTGGATTTTGAATCCGGTGACGACGAGGAAGGCCAGGATAAGAACGCCGTTGATGCGAGAGAGGTTGAAGATGCGCCTATCGTCAAGTACGTCAACAAACTGCTGCTGGATGCGATCAAGAAAGGGGCCTCGGATATTCACTTCGAGCCCTATGAGAAAATGTACCGCGTGCGGTACCGCACGGACGGCATTCTGGAGGAGATAGCCAAGCCCTCGATCAAGCTGGCCCATAAGCTCGCCGCCCGTGTGAAGATCATGTCCCAGATGGACATTTCTGAACGGCGCGTCCCGCAGGATGGCCGGATCAAGCTTAAGCTTTCGAAGACCAAGGCGATCGATTTCCGGGTCAACACCCTGCCCACACTCTGGGGCGAGAAGATTGTGCTGCGGATACTGGATCCAGCGGCGGCCCAGATGGGCATTGACCAGCTTGGTTACGAGGAGGACCAGAAAGAGCTCTACATGGAGGCCCTGCACCAGCCTCAGGGCATGATCCTCGTAACTGGGCCAACCGGCTCAGGGAAAACGGTTTCCCTCTACACCGGGTTGAACATCCTCAACACGACGGAAGTGAACATCTCCACCGCGGAGGATCCCGCCGAGATCAACCTGGAAGGCGTCAACCAGGTCAATGTGAACAACAAGGTGGGCCTGACCTTTGCCGAGGCACTGCGCTCCTTCCTGCGCCAGGACCCGGATATCATCATGGTGGGCGAGATCCGGGACCTGGAAACCGCCAATATCGCCATCAAGGCAGCCCAGACCGGCCACCTGGTCCTTTCCACCCTGCACACCAACAGCGCGGCCGAAACCCTGACGCGGATGATGAACATGGGGGTGGCCTCGTTCAACCTCGCCACCTCCGTCAGCCTCATCATTGCGCAGCGCTTGGGGCGGCGTCTCTGCGGCAATTGCAAGGAAACCTATGAGGTTCCCAGGGAAGCTCTCCTGAAAGAAGGTTTCACAGAGGAACAGATTGATACAGGGTTTACACTTTACAGACCCAAGGGCTGTGATAAATGTAATAAAGGGTATAAGGGGCGCGTCGGCATCCTTGAAGTCGTCAAGGTTACCGAGGAGATGGAGTCCATGATCATGAACGAGGCCAGCTCCATTGAGCTGGGCAAACAGGCGCGCGCTGAAGGTTACGACAGCCTGAGGCAGTCCGCTCTCAAGAAAGTCATCCAGGGCGCTACCAGCCTGGAAGAAGCTAACCGGGTCACGAAGGACTAATTCATGGCGGCAAAAGAGCAGAAACTGGATACCTTTACCTGGGATGGCAAAGACCGCAAGGGAAACAAAACCAGCGGTGAAACCACCGGCGCCTCACCGGCACTGGTCAAAGCGCAGCTTCGCAAACAGGGCATCACCCCCAAGAAGATCAAGAAGAAGAGCAAGCCCCTGTTCGGTGGCAGTAAGAAGATCACGCCCTTTGACATCGCTACCTTGACGCGCCAGATGGCCACCATGATGAAGGCCGGTGTGCCACTGGTTCAGTCCTTCGACATTGTTGCTGATGGTCTTGAGAACAAGGGTCTGCAGGATCTCATCATTACAATCCGGGATGATGTGTCATCGGGTAACAGTTTTGCCGCCGCCTTGCGCAGACACCCTAAATATTTTGATGATCTGTACTGCAACCTGGTTGAATCAGGGGAAAATGCTGGTGCATTGGAAAGCATGCTGGATCGTGTAGCGACATATCTTGAAAAAACAGAACTCCTGAAACGCAAGGTCAAAAAGGCGATGACCTACCCCGCCGCAATTATTATCGTCGCCATCATCGTGACCTCCATTCTTCTAGTTAAAGTCGTCCCCCAGTTTGAATCCCTGTTTCAAGGGTTCGGAGCTGACCTGCCGGCATTCACCCAAATGGTAGTTGCGATGTCGGAATGGTTGCAGAAATGGTGGTGGGCAGTACTTATCGGTATTATTGCGTTTATTTTTGCTTTCAGGACTGCAAAACAGAGATCAGCCAAGTTCTCTGACCTAGTCGATAAGTATATTCTCAAGCTCCCTGTCGTTGGGCCAATCATCGACCGATCGGCAGTAGCGAAATTTGCACGGGTCCTCTCGACAACCTTTGCTGCGGGGGTACCACTTGTAGACGCACTTGATTCCGTGGCTGGTGCTACAGGAAATGCCGTGTATCGTGACGCCATCCAGTACGTCAAGAACGAGGTCTCATCCGGCACCCAACTGCAAACCGCTATGCGGCAAACTGGTGCCTTCCCGGTTCTCGCTATCCAGCTGACTTCCATTGGAGAGGAATCCGGTAATCTGGATGAAATGCTGAGCAAAGTTGCAGACCATTTCGAAGCCGAGGTCGATGACATGGTCGACAACCTGACCGCACTTATGGAGCCGCTCATTATGGCAGTACTGGGTGTACTCGTTGGCGGCCTGATCATCGCCATGTACCTGCCTATCTTCCAAATGGGTTCTGCCATTGGCTAATCCAGCACTCCAGGCTATCTTCGAAACTCCATGGGTCTTCTGGCCAGCATTAGTGATCTTTGCACTATGCGTAGGCAGCTTCCTCAACGTGGTGATACTCCGCCTTCCCAGAATGATGGAACAGGCGTGGCGCCGCGAGTGCGAGGCACTCCAGGGGAACACCGAGGGTGAAGCCAGCACCGAGCCCGACCTGGGCCTGGCAATGCCTCGCTCCCACTGCCCCTCCTGCGGGACAACCATTGGGGGCCTGGATAACATCCCGGTCATCAGTTATCTGCTGTTGCGCGGCCGCTGCCGTCAGTGCGGCACCGGCATCTCCGCCCGCTACCCCATCATTGAGGCGCTTACCGCTGCCCTCTCCGTCATCACGATCCTGGTGCTTGGCGTTTCAACAGGCAGCCTGATCGCCCTGTTGCTCGTCTGGCCCCTGATTGCCCTCACCGTTATCGACCTGGACACCCAGCTCCTGCCAGACAGCATCACCCTGCCCCTGCTCTGGCTCGGGCTCATCGTCAACGCAACGGGCGGTTTTGTCAGTCTTGAGGCTGCGTTCTGGGGGGCGGTTGCCGGCTATCTGAGTCTATGGACCATTTACCAGCTCTTCCGGGTCCTTACCGGCAAGGAAGGCATGGGCTACGGCGACTTCAAGCTCCTGGCCGCCCTGGGTGCCTGGCTTGGGTGGACGATGCTTCCCGCGATTGTCCTGCTGTCGAGTCTTGTCGGCGCCGTTGTCGGAATTGCCATGATGGTATTCCAGCAGCACGACCGCAACATTCCCATTCCGTTCGGTCCCTACCTGGCCGCAGCCGGCGTACTCTGCCTCTGGTGGGGGCCGGAGATACAGGTTCTCTGGTTGAGATGGTTGGGAGCCTGATATGTTTGTAATCGGCCTGACCGGGGGGATCGGCAGCGGCAAGAGCACAGTCGCGGACCTGTTCCGCGAGCTCGGCGTATTCGCCATTGATGCGGACGACGTCGCACGGGAAGTGGTGATGCCGGGCGAACCGGCACTTGAAGCCATCGCGGAGCACTTCGGGAAAGCCATCCTGAACGAGGACGGCAGCCTGGACCGGGCCGCCCTGCGCAAACGCATCTTCGAGAATGATGTTGAGCGGGAATGGCTTGAGGCACTTCTCCACCCCAGCATCAATGAACGCCTGAAACATTACCTGGAAGAGGCGGACTCGCCCTACCAGCTTCTGGTCTCTCCTCTGCTCCTGGAGTCCGAGCAGTACCGCCTCTGCCAGCATGTGCTGGTAGTGGATGTCCACCACGAGACACAGATCGATCGGACCATGGCCCGTGATGACAATGACCGGGAGCAGATCGAACGCATCATTGCCTCGCAGATGCCAAGGGACGAGCGCCTTGCTGCAGGGGGCGATGTGATTGACAATGATCAGCCCGTGGCGATCGTTCGCCAACAGGTGGAGGAGCTTCACCAGCATTATCTTGAGATGGCCGCCGAATTCAGTGGAGACGCAGCACCATGAACCAAAGCACTGGCCCGGAGGTAAGCTGTCCAGGCTGCGGCCGGGTAATCAACTGGAACGAACACTGGCCGGAGCGCCCCTTCTGCTCCCGTCGCTGCCGGGACATTGATTTCGGCGCCTGGGCGAACGAAAGCTATCGCATTCCCGGCGAGCCCGCCTGGATTGACGAGGAGGATGGCGAAGCCGGGGCGCCGGATGATGACGACTACCGTCTACAGTAGGCATCGATGAACGACTGCATTTTCTGCGGAATTCTGGAAGGGAGGCTGCCGGCCTCCATAGTGCACAGGGATGACTCCTGCCTTGCCTTTATGGATATCCATCCCCTGAGCCCAGGCCATGTGCTGATCATTCCCCGGGAACACGCGATGCAGATTACGGAGCTTCCGGAACCGACAGTCCAGCACCTGTTCACAGTCGCACACCGTATTCTCAGAGCGCAGCGCGCCCTGGGATGGGGCCTGGAAGGTTCGCACATTCTGCTCAACGACGGACCGCGCGCCAATCAGATGGTGCCCCATGCCCACGTCCACGTCATTCCCCGGGAAAAGCGCGACGGCCCGGGCATCCTGGGGCGACTCAGCCTCCACGTCACCGGACTTTTCGGACGGGCGGAGAAACGCGAACGCCTTGATGACCAGGCCAGTGCCCTGCAGCACCAGCTCGAGGAGTCCGCGCCATGCTCCGCGGACTGACCCTCATCCTCGCTTTCCAGCTGGCCGGCCTGGCGCTGGAGCAGATCCCGGGTATGCCACTGCCGGGGCCGATTACCGGCATGATCCTGTTCTTCCTGTACCTGCTGGTGACCAACGGCGGTTTTGATCCGGAACGTGAAACCGCACGCAAGCTCCTGAATCACATGCCACTGTTCTTTATTCCGGCAGGGGCCGGCATCATTACGCTGGGATCACTCCTCAAGGAACAGGCACTGGGCATAACCCTTGCGCTGACCCTTGGCACCCTGGTGGCATTCATCGTCACTGGCCGCCTGATGCAATGGTTAATCCGATGACAACGCTGATCAACTCGCCTCACTTCGCCATAACACTCACCCTGTCGGCCTATCTTGCCGGCCACTGGATCTACCGGTTTGCCGGCAAGCCAAGCTTCCTGCAGCCCGTGGTATCGGGAATCGCACTCGTATGCCTCGCCCTCTATATTCTGGACCTGGATTACGACCGCTACATGGACGGCGCCGCCATCATCCATTTCATGCTGGGAACCGTGACCGTGGCGCTGGCCCTGCCGCTGTACCAGAATCTGAGGCTCATCCGTTCCCATCTCAAGCCGCTGGCCATCACCCTTGCAGTCAGCGGCATTGTGGCGGTCGGAACGGCCGTCGGGATCCTGTGGCTGACCGGAGCGGACCGTGCCATGCTGCTTTCCATGGCCACCAAATCCATCACCACCCCCTTCGCCATTTCAGTAACCGAAACCATTGGCGGCTATCCGCCGCTGGCAACGGCTTTCGTGATGGTTACCGGGATACTGGTGGCCGCCTTCGGCGGGCCTGTACTGCGGATTACCGGGGTCACCCATCCGGCGGCCCGGGGCTGTGCCATGGGTATGACGGGCCACGGGGTTGGCACGGCACGGGCCTTTGAAATGGGCCCCGAAACCGGTGCCTTCTCGGCGCTGTCGATCGGCCTGATGGGGCTCTACACTGCGGTCATACTTGGGTTAATCATGCCGTGATAACGGGAGGCAGGCAGTTGCAATCCCATCCCCGGACCGGCCTGTTCTTTACAAGCTTTTTTGCGGTGACGATCGCCTCGCCGTTAATGGCGGCAGAACCCGCAGATAAGCCCAGGCTCGATGACACCGAGACATTTCACCTCAACCCCCTGCCATCCGATTTTTTTGTCTGGGACGACGGAGCGCGCTACCTGGAACCCAGAGACAGCACCCTGGACAGGTTCAATAACTGGGTCATCGAGCGCCGACGGTACCATTCCCGTCAGATTAAAGCGCTGGGGCTGGGTCTGGACCGGACACTGTCCGGCGAAACCTATATTGATCAGAGTAATGATACCTACCTCAGAATCGGCGCCTACAACCAGTACACCGAGGATGGCCGGATGGGGTTTGAGCCCGAGGTTCGGTTCCGCCTGGACCTTCCCACGGTGGAAGAAAAGTTCCGCCTGATTGTCGAGAGCGATTCCGATGACCTGGCACCGCTATCCGAACAGGAGCAACGTGGAACGCTGACCCCGGCCGAACAGGAGGAAACGGGCTTTACCTCAGGGGCCCTGCGCTGGCTCAACCCCATCTCGGAAAAATGGGATGCCAGTGCCGACATTGGTGCCCGCTTGCGCTTCCCTCCCCAGATTTTCACGCGGCTACGAACCTGGTCGGACTGGCAACTAACCGACTGGCGTCTGCGGGTTGACCAGCGTATTTTCTGGTATTCTCAGGAAGGTTGGATCTCGCGGAGCTGGCTGGGTTTCCATCGTGACATTGGCGAGAACTGGGACTTCCGTGCCGCCTCGGAAGCGCGTTGGGTTCACCGCAATCGGGGGTTTGAGCTGGCCCAAATTTTCCGATTCCAGCGCTACTACGGCGATCGTCACTTCGTCCGATACCGTATTGGCGCTCTGGGAGACACCTTTAACTCCTGGCGAAAGACGCAATATTTCTCGGATTTCCTGTACCGCAAACGGCTCCACGACACCTGGCTTTACGGGGAAATCATCCCGTCAATGCGTTTTCGGCGCGAGGAAGACTTCAAGCCGGAAGCCTCACTGACATTCCGGATTGAAATGTTTTTCTCAAGCAGTGGCTCCCTGAACTGAGCCCCGCCTCTCCTATGGATTTTCCGCATGACTGCAACCCATGAACTGACACCGATTGGAACCGTCCACTCCTGCTTTCCGGACAAATTCGGGGTGCCGCGCCAACCCGGCCTCTGCCCCAGTGCACGGGGGTCGATTGCGCTCAATCCACCCTGGAATGACCCGGACTGCTTCCGGGGCCTGGAGGCGTTCTCCCATATCTGGGTGACCTTTATCTTTCACGAGGTTCCCGCCTCTCGGGAGGCACGCCCCCTGGTCCGACCGCCACGACTCGGGGGCAACACAAGGGTTGGCGTCTTTGCCAGCCGCTCGCCCTTCCGGCCCAACCGGCTGGGTCTCTCACTGGTCCGCCAGCATGGGCTGTTCCGGAATGAGGGGAACCTCTGCCTGGGCATTTCCGAGCTTGACCTCGTTGAGGGGACTCCGATCCTCGACATTAAACCCTATGTGCCGTGGTGCGACAGCCGTGCGGATGCAACGGGCGCATGGGCGGGCGCGCCGCCTGAGAACCAGCTGACGGTTACCTACACGGACAGCGCTCAACAGCACCTTGAATCGCTGGCACCGGTCTATCCGGACCTGGCGGCACTGATTGAGGAGGTACTGGGACAGGACCCGAGGCCCGCCTACCATGCCGGAAATGGCGACACGCGCACCTATGCCCTGTCACTCTTCGATCTGGATATTCACTGGCGCGTGAACGGCGCCGTCTGCGAAGTCTGCGCCATCACGCCACGCACGCCTCACGCCTGATTGGCCCCCGCGGCCTCGAGTTCAGACAGGATACGAATGGCTTCTTCGCGGGCGTCACCGCAGATGGCAGGCTCAGCCTGGAAACCGCCACAGACCGCGGGGCGCTCGGGCAGTCCAAACAGCTTGCACTGGTAGGCGTCATCCAGCTGGACACAGGGCACACCGGCCGGCTTCCCATCGGGCATGCCTGGTATGGGTGATGATATGGAAGGTGCGATGCAACAGGCGCCGCATCCAGCCCGGCATTCAAAGGTTCCTGTATTCCTCCGCGTACTGCTGTTCACAATGAAACACCTTTAATTGCCTGGGCTGATACAGGCCGGTATTATACGGGCGTCGCCGATGGCGATGAAATCCCCACACAACAAGAGGGTCGCGGACACATTATGCGCCGAACGCCAGCTATTCACCCTCCACGTCGAACACTTCATCACACATTCCTGCTGTTACTGATGGTGGCACCATTGGCGGCCAGCGCCGATGACTTCACGCTCAGCCTCACGAACGATTCAGCTCGTGGTTATTTCCGCTTCAGCCAACCAAGTGACCAGCTGGCTGTCGGGGCCGGGTATACCTACCACTCGGGCAGCCGCCACATTGCCAACGTGGATTTTCACGCCCAGGGCCGTACAGCCATCAACAACCTGCCCATGACCGTGGGTCTGGGCCTGAGAAACACCTACTTTCGCGACAGCCCCATTGAAGGCGGTGCGACTGCGCCAGGGGGCTATGTCAGGGCCAACATTCCGGAAGTCCCTGGCCTCTCGTTCAATTCCGAGCTCTATATGTCCCCATCCATACTCTCCTTCGGCGATGCCGACGGCATGAGGCATTTTGAAGCATCCATAAGCTACCGCCTCATCCGGAACGCGGAGGTACTGGTGGGCTATCGCTACGTGGGGGTTGACCTGGATAAATCACGCGACGATTTCCGCCTCGAGGAAGGCTTGATTGGCGGAATGCGCATCCTCTTCTAGAAGGGAAACTAAGCAGCACGAATTGTTTCACGCTAAAGGGCCCGAATTTCCTCTATACTGATGGATAGAGTTGGGGTTCGGGTCTCCCTGCAGTATGCCCCTTTCGCCGTACCTGATAGCCCTTCCCCTCTTCCCGGAGCGCCCTGAACGAGGCATGGTATGAATCTGCTGACGAACCTTCTTCCGCGCATGGCGCTTATGGTTGTGATCCCCGCCGCAGCCTTTCTGACGGGCTGCCTCGAGAGCGCCAGTGATTCCGCGAGCAACGTCAACTCCTTCCCCCAGGGCGATGGCACCGGCCCGGGATTCTCGGACTCCACCACCGGAAGCATCACCAATGAGAGCAACCTGGACGAGAACCAGCTGCGTGTCAGCGTGCAGGTTCCGGACGGCATTGCGGAAGGAGAGGCCGGCCGGCGGAACCTGCTGTCGACGACCAATGCGCAACTGAGCGTCACGCGCGTCGACGCTGACCTGCAGACCGTCGATAACCTCAACCCCCGGATCAGAACCGAGGACAATGCCTTCGTCCTCACCTTCCGTGACCGAAACCGGGTGCCCTCGGATATCGACCTGATTGTCACCGCAGCGGTCGGCAGCAACACCTATCAGGCACCACTGGCCGCCGGAAGCCGTCACGTACGACTTAACCCTTTTACCGATTACCTGGTACATCGGGTTATTGGCGATGAACTCAGTCCAACCGACATCAGCAACCTGAAGAGCTGCTCGGAGAACCTGTGCACACAGGCCCTCGTCTGGTCGCCACTCGTGGACCAGGTGCAGAACTTCGAGATCGATATTCCGAGCAACAGCTCCGCCAGCCAGGCCAGGAATTTCCTGAACCAACGTGCTGACTTTGCGGACTTTGTCGCCCAAGCGACGGATGCCCTGACTCTTGACCAGGACCGCATTGGCAGCCTGGAAGGCATTGACACCAGCACAACCAGCTTCAACACCGTCTATTTTGGAACCAGCCTGAATTTTGACCGCACCAATAACACTCCATTCTGGGCCACCCGAACCATCAGCCGTGGTGAAAGCGTCAGTAACGGAGGCGTCGGTTTCGCTTACCCAAGCCTGACGCTGACCAGCTTCGCGGTTGAACTGCTGGACCTGAACATCACTTCACTGGCCTCGGACGTGCCGTACATCCGTAACAGTGCCGGTTTCTCAGATCTCGACGGTGACACCAACACCCATTCAACCAGTCCAGGCCCCGCCTTTATACGCGATGGGCAATCCCTGATTGCCAGCCGGCCGGTATTCCAGTCCATTACGCGACAGGGGGATCAGACAACCGGATGGGCGCCGGACCCCCACTTCCTGGCCGGGTATCTGCTAGGGGAAACGAACGACCCGGAAGCGCTGCTGTCCAGTTACTTCCATGCGGGCAAGACGCTGTCGCTTACGGCAACAGGTGACGGGCAGTTTGATCGGAATAAAACCCTCGAAGAACAGGCGACCTCGGCACTTGAAATCAACCTTCCTCAGTGGGATGAGAGTGATGGGGCCACGCTCCACCCCGAACCTCTTTATAACCTGATTGGATTTGAGTTAATCCCGGAGGCAGACGGCTCCCTGTCAAAAGTCCGCGCAACACTTGGCGAATGGGAGACCATCAGCAGCGGCCATCCTCTCAGGTTCGAAGAGGACACCTCCAGCACACTCAGCAACGCCATTGTCTGGGAACTCGCCAATGGCTCCGTTGCTGATCAGGACTCCGGCGCCGACAACCCGTATCAGGGTCAATCCGATGTCAGCGCCATCGACATCCGGTTCAGTTCCGGTGATGACGCGGCTTTCAGAGGCCACACCTTCTATAATCATGACTCTGTAGAGATTCAGGAGGCAGGCCTTGCCGAACCCAAGCCCAACGGGGCAATCTCCCCGGACCACCGCTGGATGGCCTTCTCCGCCCGGTCGGGCAGCATCCCGGACGAAACCGGCGACTTCATCCGTATTGCCCATCACCATGACAGTGATGACAGCATCAGTCCCACAAGCATCTACCGGCTGGTCGGTTTTGATATCTCATTGGACGGCACTGAGGAACGCTTGGCGCAACTTAACGGTTCGTGCCTGGAGGCGGGCAACAGCGACACTCTCCTTGTAAAAAGAGGCCTGGAAGTCACCCGCACAGTCTCAACCGCCGGCAGCTATACTGAACCCGAGACACTCCCCGCTGAAGCCCTAAATCTGACGCCGATTTCCGCGGACTCAGAAGGCCGTTTCTCCATTGAGGACCCGGATAAAAACCATGACACTTTCATCAAAGGCTTTATTGCCGATGAAGGCAACACCTTGGTCATGCTCAAGAAAACCGGGCAAAGTCTGGGAATCATGTTAGGCTTTCGGGAAGATGAGCTGACGGAATGCCCCAATAGTTAAGATCCGGGATCACTCCAGCGCTCGTGATCACATAACGACCGAGAGGATTCAATGGAATCACGCACCACCGCTGTCTTCGCTTTAATCGCCGCGATCATCGTCGCAGCCCTGGCCGCCGGTGCCCTGGTGGCCAATCTGGATCTGGAAAAGGCAGCCGATGTCCCGGAGCTGGTTGAAAAGCCGGAACTCCCCGAATGGCGACTGGCCCCCCTACCGGACTTCACCCAGTATTCGGCAGGCACGGAACGCAAGGAGGCCTTTTTCGGGTTTCTGTTCCCTCGCATTGCATTGGCGAACTTGGAAATCCTTAGACAGCGAGAGGGGGTCAAGGCACTGCAGCGACTGGAAAGCTTATCCGACGAGCAACGGCAGTGGCTGGAAGAGCACGGCAACCGGCTCCGGGTTAATATCGACAGCGATCAGTTCTTTGAGAAGCTGCTGCGTCGCCTGGACATCGTCCCCCCGTCGCTGGTCATCGCCCAGGCCGCCAACGAATCAGCCTGGGGAACGAGCCGGTTTGCAACGCGCGGGAATAACCTTTTCGGTCAATGGTGCTTCACTCCGGGCTGCGGCATTGTGCCCGGCCAGCGCACAGACGGCAGAAGCCACGAGGTAGCAGCCTACAAGCACCCCTACGCCTCAATACGCAGCTATCTGACCAACCTGAACCGCCACAATGCCTACAAGCCCCTGCGTGCACTTCGTACCCAGAAACGCGAGAGAAACGAATTCCCGGATGGGATCCATCTGGCCGGTGGCCTGGAACGCTACTCGGAGCGCGGCAATGAGTACGTTCTGGAGATCAGGGCAATGATCAATTTCAATGAGCTGGACGCCTATGACAACAGACTCCGGAGCCTGGTCCAGGCCGAGTCACCGCTTGCCGAGCTCAACAGCACCGTCAACGATTACCGGCAACGCCACGCCAATCAGTAAACGACTGTACGCCAGGAATTGGCACTACCTCCGACAAATGTATAATAGCAAGCCGTTGTAGCTCACGCTCATTCATCGACAACAAGCGGCCCCTGCTATGCTGGATTTTCTGCCCGCACCCCTTAAGGGTGCCCTGGTCATTCTTCTTATCCTGCTCAGCACACTGATCTGGTACCCCCTGCTGCTGCTGTTGGCCCTGATCAAGCTGCTGATCCCCCTGAGGCCGGTACGCACCCTTGCCACCAGGGGGCTGAACGGAATTGCCAGGATCTGGATTGAGAGTAACAGCACCTTCATGCGGCTGTTCAACCGGATCGAATGGCACGTCGAGAACAATGCGGAACTCAGCCGTGACCGGTGGTATTTCGTCACCTGCAACCACCAGTCCTGGGCGGACATTCTGGTTGTCCAGAACGTCCTCAATCAGCGCATCCCCCTGATGAAATTCTTCCTCAAGAAGGAGTTGCTGTGGGTACCGCTGTTGGGGATCGCGTGGTGGGCCCTGGATTTCCCCTTCATGAAGCGCTATTCCCGCGAGAAACTCATGAAAAAGCCCGAACTACGGGGCAAGGACCTCGAGACCACCAAGCGTGCCTGTGAAAAGTTTGAGTATACGCCTGTCGCGGTATTCAACTTCATGGAAGGCACACGCTTCACCCCCGAGAAGCATGCCCAGCAGCCCTCGCCCTATCGTCATCTCCTCAAGCCCCGCGCCGGAGGCACTGGTTTTGTTCTGGGTGCCATGGGCACCAAGCTTCAGACCATGCTCGACGTCACCATCGTCTATCCGGACGGGGTTGGCGGAATCTGGGATTATCTCAGTGGGCGTATAAGGCGGGTGGTGGTCCACATTGATCAGAAGACAATTCCACCTGTGTTCCTCGGGTGTAATTATAACGAGGACCGGGAGTTCCGAATCAATTTCCAGAAATGGGTGACCGCCCTGTGGGAAGAAAAAGACCAGCGGATCGAGTCACTTTACGCCCGTTACTCTTAACACACAAAACCCCGCCGAAGCGGGGTTTTTGTGGAGCAACAGCTGATCAGCGCCGACCGGACCGGCGCAGAGCCGAGGGCGTATAGTCCTGGAAACGACGTTTGATGCCGAATTCGTACGGATCCTCAACTTCGTTGGTCAGGCCAAGCGCGAGATACCGTCCCGACAACGTGTCATAGATGGTCTCAAAGGCGAACCAGGGGACCTTAACATCGTAGAGGAACATATTGTGCCCCTCGGAGACGCGCCAGAGTTCACCCCGGCCATCATACTGATCAACGATTGAAGCGGTCCAGGTATCCTCATCAATATAGAAATCCCGCTGGGCATAGATGTGCCGCTCGCCTTCCTTCAGCGTCGCACGGACATGCCAGACCCGGTGAAGCTCATAACGGGCATAGTCCTGATTGACGTGACCCGCTTGGACAAGTTCATCATAGCTCAACTCAGGATCATCAAACTGATAGGAATTGTAGGGAATGTACATCTCTTTCTTCCCGACCAGCTCCCAGTTGTAGCGATCCGGCGCGCCATTGAACATGTCGAAGTTATCCGTCGTGCGCATCCCGTCTGCCGCCGTTCCCGGTCCGTCATACGCAACCTGCGGCGCCCTGCGAACCCGACGCTGCCCCGCGTTGTAAACCCAGGCCCGGCGTGGTTCCTTGACCTGGTCAATGGTCTCATGAACCAGCAACACGTTACCCGCCAGCCGTGATGGCGACACAATTTTCTGCCGGAAGTAAAACAGGACGTTGGAATCCTCGCCCGGTTCATAATCCCGCAGCGCTGTCCGCCAGGTGATTTCTTCATCGAAACGAACCGCGCTGAAATCGCCATCTTCCTGGGGGGTAACCTGGTCGATCTCGCGACTCACCGCACCACCGCGATAGCGGGTGATGTGGTTCCAGATTATCTGAAGACCGTTTTCAGGCATCGGGAAAGGAATTGCAGTATCAAAGTCCTCGAGGCCATTGCCACCCTTAATCAAGGTGGTATTCAGGGCATTTTTCTTTACCTTGTCGAAGATCTCCTGGGGATAGGTCATCGTGCGGCGTGTCTTGTAGACCGGCATCTTGTAGTCGTCGTATTCCTTGATCATCTTGATCTGGCCGGGCGACAACCGGTCCTCGTACTCGTCCACGTTGCTCTGGTCAATAACAAAAAGCGGCTCGTCCTCGGGGAACGGATTCACGTAATGGCCGTCATCCTCATAGCCTTCCGGCACGTTGCTCAGACCACCGTCCCACGCTGGAATCTCATCACCATTCCCTTCGCGCTCAGCGCCCATGGGCGTCAGTTCGTCGCCCAGTCGCTCTGCCTCTTCCGGCGACACCTTGGCAATCGCCGGCGCCGCAGCGAGTGACATTACGACAATCCCACTCGCCAGAGCCTTCATTCTGAATGTCATTAGTCGTCTTCCCTTATTAGACCGTGTTTCGATTTATTATATTACAGATTGCAGGCCTGCTATGCCTCCCTCAGAAGGCATAACTCAGGCTTGCAGTCACATTATCCCGATCGGAAATCGTATTGTAGTCTCCGCCAAAATAGGTCGTGTACTCAATCGACGCCTCGTAATTATTCTGGTATTGGGCAGTCAGACCAAGGCCCGCGGCCTTCTGTTCGTCATTGAACGCACCACCCGGCTCAAGCGAGTTGCCGTTGACGTCGTGGGACCATGAGAAAGTCGGCTTGAGGTTCGCGCCCATAAACGCGTTGTTGTACATCAAGCTTCCCGCCAACCGGTAGCCCCAGGCGAAGTCCGTAACGAAACCGTCAGTGGTACAGTTGTCCGGGTTGATATTTTCCTGTTCACACTCCGTTGCAAGGCCGGTCGAGTCGAAATCCCCGAGGCCGTAAATGCCGGAACGCCCGTAGCGTGCCTCGGACTTGGGAGGCAGGTCGTGAATATAGGTCATACCCACTTCAGCCACGAAGCTCAGCCGGCTTGCGCCAAAGACGCGGTCAAAGAACTTGATGAAGGTCGCCTGGGCCTGTGACGTCTTGAATCGGTCATAACCGTCCACCCGCTCACCCTGCAGCGCTGCCACCTTGTCCGGATCACCACCATCGGTCCGCTGTTGGAAGAGCTTCGAGAAGGGCTCCTGCTGGCCCCCCGTAATCAGCTGAAAGGCATTCCACTGGATTGGCATGTTTTCACGGAAGCTGTATTCCGCCCCCAGTGACCAGCCACCTGGAATATTGGTGTTCATGCTGATGCCATACATCTTGATATCTTCTGGATAATCAATGAAGTAGCTGGGCAGCGGCTCACCGTTGGCAGGATCGGTCACGCGCCCACTGACGTAGGGCAGACGGCTGTGATAGCGAACGTGATAAAGCCCGAACTCGGTTTCACCCAGCTCCGGGGAATACCACTGGAGCGCAACGCCAAACTGGTCATCGCCATCGGGACGCCGGTCACCCTCGCGCTCAATCACGGCGCCGAAGTTCTCATCCGCCACGCGCTCCGTCACCTGGCCAAGACCGTAAACCGGCCCGCAGCCATCGGCAACAAAGTCGCTCGTTGAGAAGAAGGTCCCGCAATCGTCGATCTGGGTTGGCTCCCAGTCAAACTGCAGGTAACCCTGAATCGTCAGCGATTCGGTAATGCCGGCGGACGCATAAAAGGCCTCAACCGGAAGGAGAGCCTCCCGGAGTTCGGACCCTGGAGACCGTATTGCACCCACATCAATTGGGTTGGTCGAGTTAATACCACCCTGAATGAAGGTGCTCTCACCCCAGTTGAATACCTGACGCCCATACCGCAGGCTCACCGGAATATCTCCAACATTCCAGTCTGTCCATACGTAGGCATCAAGAAGCTCGCCCCCGGAGGCATTGTCTTTGCCATCGTCACTGATGGTCTGTCGGCCATCACGCGTAAAGTCGTCGTCCTTGATACGGAAATCGTACCAGTAACGCCCCCGCACAAAACCACCAACCCTACTGAGGGAGCCCCCATAGTAGTTGCGGTTCAGGTAGAGTTCGCTGGTTCCACGAATGATCTCGGAGTACGTCTCCCCGGAATCGAAATTCAGGTTGCCATCATCGTAGTTGCTCGAGGACGCGCCGGTGGTGTCGCCAGCCGACACTCCGTCAAGGTTACCCTGAGCGATCAGGTCCTTATCGCGACTCTCGGTCCGCCAGCCAGCGGCGGCCGTCAGTTGGGTGTCAAAGGCGCCTTCCACCTCACCAACATTGAAATTGAAGGCACTGACCGGAGAGGCCAGGCCGGCGGCAATGGCGGCTGCCAGCGGCATCTTGACCCATTTCTGCCACTGTTGTGTTCTTTTTGTCATTGAACGCTTCTCCGTTTATCTGGATCGCTGCTCTGGTATTGTGGATTATTACAGGTTGACTATCACTATAGACACAAAATCCAGAATCAACCAATTTTCGGTTGTAGATTTTTTCAGAACCCTTTCAACAAATGTCTGGAGACAGAATATGAGTAAAGACCCCATTGTCGTTGCCGGCGCAACACGGACCCCCATGGGCGGCTTTCTCGGCAGTCTTTCACCCCTGACTGCCCCGCAACTTGGTGCGGAAACAATACGCAGCATCCTGTCGCAAACGACGATCAAACCCGAGTCAGTCGACGAAACCATCATGGGGAACGTCCTCCCGGCCGGTGTAGGACAGGGGCCAGCGCGCCAGGCCGCAAGAAAGGGCGGACTTCCAGACGGATGTGGTGCCACCACCATTAATAAACTCTGCGGCTCGGGAATGAAGGCGGTCATGTTCGGACACGATCTGCTGCGTGCTGGCAGTGCCGGAATCGTTATGGCGGGCGGAATGGAAAGCATGTCCAATGCGCCCTATGTGCTCCAGGGCGCACGCAAGGGCTATCGGATGGGGCCCGGGCAACCGCCCCAGGACCACATGTTCCTCGATGGGCTCCAGGACGCGGAAACCGACCGGCTCATGGGGGCCTTTGCCCAGGAAACCGCGGACCGGGAGGGCTACTCCCGACAGGCCATGGACGATTTCGCCATCCGCTCCCTCCAACGCGCCCGGGAAGCCATTGAGCAGGGATGGCTGGCGCCGGAGATGACACCGCTGACAGTTCCCGGGAAAAAAGAAGCGCTGGAGGTCAATGATGACGAACAGCCGGGTCAGGCAGATCTTGAGCGTATCCCTTCAATGCGCCCGGCTTTTGCAAAGGATGGGACCATCACGGCAGCCAATGCTTCCTCCATCTCCGACGGCGCCTCCGCGCTGCTGCTGATGCCCGAATCCCGGGCCGCATCAGAAGGCGTCACACCGTTGGCACGGATCCACGGACACGCCACCTTCTCGCGTCATCCATCCGAATTCACACTGGCTCCGGTTGGCGCCATTGAACGGCTGCTGGAGAAGACCGGCTGGGCCGCCTCCGACGTTGACCTCTTCGAGATCAACGAGGCGTTTGCTGTGGTCACCATGATCGCCATGGACCAGCTCAGCCTGCCTGCGGAGAAGGTGAACATCCACGGCGGCGCCTGTGCCCAGGGCCACCCCATTGGCTCCACCGGATCAAGGCTGATTGTCTCGCTGCTTCACGCGCTGCGACGCACCGGCGGCAAGCGAGGCATTGCGTCACTCTGCATCGGCGGGGGCGAGGCGACTGCCGTGGCTATTGAGTGCCTATAAAACGAGCCAACACAGGGCCAGCCTCAGGCTTTATGCGGCAACTCCAGGTAGTCGTGGGACTGCATCTCCAGCAGCCGCGACTCCGTTCGCTCAAACTCGAACGCGAGATTGGTGCCCTGATACAACTCATGGATCGGGGCCTCCGCTGAGAGGATCAACTTGACGCACCGGTCATAGAACTCATCAACCATATTGATGAAACGCCGGGCACGGTCATCCGAGTTCGCATCCATCTCCGGCACACCGCTTACAATCACCGCATGAAACTCCCGGGCCAGTTCGATGTAGTCGTTCTGGCTCCGGGGCCCATCACATATCTCCTTAAATTCGAACCAGACCACATCGTCGGCATGGCGGTGAGCGCGGATAAAACGACCATTGACCTCCAGGTCCTGTTCATGGTCTCCCCCCTCGATGGCCAGCTCCCGGTAGCTCTTATCAAGGCCCGCCTCCGCCGCCTCATCAAGCGGCCAATGGAAGAGCTGGGCCTGTTCCAGGGTCCGTAGCCGGTAATCGACACCACCATCAATATTCAGAACTCGGGTGTAACGGTTCAGCAGGTCAATGGCCGGGAGAAACCGCGCCCGCTGCAGCCCGTTCCAGTAGAGCCCGTCCGGCTCAATATTGGAGGTGCATACCAGGGTGACGCCCCGATAGAATAGCCCCTTGAGCAGATTGGCCAGGATCATGGCATCGCCGATATCCGAGACAAAGAATTCATCAAAGCAGATCACCCGTGTCTCCTGGGCGAAACGCTCCGCAATCGCATCCAGCGGGTTGCTGTAACCGTCCATCTCACCAAGTTCCCGGTGAACCCGCTGCATGAACCGGTGAAAATGGATCCTCAGCTTGCGCTCGAACGGCAGTGAGTCGTAAAAGAGATCCATGAGGTAGGTCTTGCCTCGCCCTACCCCACCCCAGAAATAGAGTCCAGTCACGGGTGTCTCACGGCCGCCGCGCAGCCAGCGCCCCAGGCGCTTCGTAGGTTTGTTGAGCTGCTCCTCGGCCCGGATCAGCTCCCGGTAAAGCGCATCGAGGTGCTGAATGGCGAGCTCCTGGGCGGAATCATGCTGGAACCCCGCTTCATTCTGGTCACGCCGATATTGTTCCAATGGTGGTTCAGGCCGTTGCGACGGCATTTCCTGGCTGTTTTCCATGCACTCCTCGATGCGGTTCAGGGAGGGCTCATTATCCGGATTTTTGTGTCGGTCTCCAAACCCGTTAAGCTGGGGCTGTTGCCGGGAGACGCTTTGTCATACCATGGTGCTCACACCACACTCCCGGTACAATCCGGTAGATATCAGGCAACATAAGGATCAGGATATGGAGTCCATGCTTGTGGTCGGCATCGCGGCACTGGCTATTGGCCTAGCCCTTGGCTGGGGGATCGCGCGAATGACCGGCAACCGAAATGTGCGCCAACGGCGACTGGCCCAGCAGCTCGACGCCCTGCAGACGGAGCACACCCGTTACCAGGCGCAGGTCAATGAGCATTTCATGGAGACCGCCGAGCTGATTCGCCGACTCAATGACTCCTACCGGGATGTCCATCAGCATCTGGCCAAGGGCGCGAGCAAACTCTGCACCGAGAGTGATGCCCGCCAGGAGCTTGAACAGGCCCGCCAGGACAACCAGCTCGCGTATCAGGAGGAAGAGTCCGACGACGGTGTGGAACCTCCCCGGGATTACGCGCCACGCAACGCCAATGTTGACAATGGCACACTCTCCGAGGACTACGGATTCTCCGAGAAGGCGGAACGCGAAGAACGTTCCGGCACCTGAGCCCAGCCGTCAGGCCGGGCTGGGGTCATCGATAAAGTGATGTTCGATTCCAAGCGCTCTTTCGAGCGCTGCCCCGAGCGCCTGGACACCATGCCGCTCGGTGGCATGATGACCGGCGGCAAAGAAGTGGATGCCGTTTTCGCGGGCACTGTGAACCGTCGGTTCGGAAATCTCGCCACTGATGTAGGCATCCACGCCCAGCCGCGCTGCACGATCAATCATTCCCTGGGCACCACCGGTGCACCATGCAACACGATTAATGATTGCTGGCCCACCCGCGACATGAAGCGGCGCCTGATCCAGACCCTCCTCCATTTGCTTCCCCAATGCCTCGGCAGAAAGTGGCTCGGCAAGGTCGCCATGCCACAGCAGTTCACGCGGATCGTCGGTCACTGGCTCGGGATTGCGTACGCCCAGGGTCGCCCCCAGGCAGGCGTTGTTGCCCATGGTCCGATGCGCGTCCAGTGGCAGGTGATAAGCCACCAGTGAAACATCATTGGCGAGTAGCGTGCGTATCCGGCGCTGCTTCATTCCGCGGATACAGGGATCCTCCCCCTTCCAGAAATAGCCATGGTGAACCAGGACCATATCCGCTCCCGCTTCGATCGCCTGCTCCAGAAAACGCTGACTGGCGGTGACACCGGAAATCACCCGGGAAACGGACGGGCGCCCCTCAACCTGAAGCCCGTTCGGGCAATAGTCCTGGAACCGATCCGGGCCCAGCCAGTCATTCAATGTCTTTACAATGGTGTCTCGATCAGTGCCCATGAGGTTTCCGCTCCCGATTCACTGCAACCGCTCAAGAATCTCACCCAGCGCCTTGATCAGCGCATTGGTCTGCTCCCGGGTGCCCACAGTAATGCGGAGAAAATCCCGGATTCTGGGCTTATCAAAGTGGCGGACAATAATAGCGTATTCGCGCAGATGCGAGGCCAGGATATCGCCGCTGCCAGCTGGATGCCGGCAGAGCAAAAAGTTCGCTGCTGACGGGAGAACCGTGAACCCCAGCGCCTCCAGCGCCTCTGCCATGAAGGCCCGCTCATCAATCACGGAGCGTCGGCACTGTTGAAAATAATGATCATCCTCAATGGCGGCAATGGCGCCAGCCTGCGCCAGCCGATCCAGCGGGTAGGAGTTGAAGCTGTTCTTGATGCGGTTCAGCCCGTCGATCAGGTGCGCTTGGCCGAGGGCGAAGCCTACCCTTAAGCCTGCCAGCGAGCGGGACTTTGACAGAGTCTGGGTCACCAGGAGATTGGGGTACTGGTTGATCAGGCGACTGGCGCTTTCACCACCAAAATCCACATAGGCCTCATCCACCACAACGACCCTATCCGGGTTCGCTGCCAGGATTCTCTCCACCGATTCAAGCGCCAGGAAAATCCCCGTGGGCGCGTTTGGATTGGGAAAGACAATGCCACCATTGGGTGGCCGGAAATGATCCGGATCAATACGGAAATCATCATCCAGCGGGCAGGTTTTGCCCTCCAGCCCGTAAAGGCCGCAATAGACCGGATAGAAGCTGTAGGTAATGTCCGGAAACAGAACGGGTTCGTCCGGCTGGAACAATCCCTGGAAGACAAAAGCCAGCACTTCATCCGAACCATTGCCAGGAAAAACCTGATCGGCGTCCAGGCCATGGTAGTCCGCAATGACGCTGCGCAGTTTCTCACCTTCCGGATCCGGATAAAGGCGCAGGGACTCGTCCGTCGCCGCCTGGATCGCTTCGATCACCCTTGGAGAAGGACCGTAAGGGCTCTCATTGGTATTGAGCTTAACCAGGTTGGGCACTTTGGGCTGTTCCCCGGGCACATAGGGTTTAAGCTCATGCACCCGGGCATTCCAGAAACGACTCATGGCACCCTCAGGACCGGAAGCGGTATTCGGCGGAGCACGCGTGCGCGGTCAGCCCTTCACCCCGAGCCAGAACGGAGGCAGTACGGCCCGCCTGCGAGGCACCTTCGCTCGTGAAGTAGATCACGGAGGAGCGCTTCTGGAAATCATAGACACCCAGGGGCGATGAGAAACGCGCGGTACCGCCGGTGGGAAGCACGTGATTGGGGCCCGCGCAGTAATCACCCAGAGCTTCCGCCGTGTAGGATCCCATGAAGATGGCACCCGCGTGACGAACCTCCCCCAGCAGGGCATCCGGATCAGCCACGGAGAGCTCAAGGTGTTCCGGCGCGATGCGATTACTCACCTCTGCTGCCTCTGACAAGGAGGCAACCTTGATGAGCATGCCCCGGTCCTCCAGTGAACGCCGGATGATTTCCGCCCGCTCCATGGTTGGAAGCAACTTCTCCATGCTCTGCTGTACGCGATCCAGGTAGTCTCCGTCCGGGGATACCAGAATCGACTGCGCCTGCTCATCGTGTTCCGCCTGGGAGAACAGGTCCATGGCAATCCAGTCAGGATCGGTCGTGCCATCACCGATCACCAGAATCTCCGAAGGACCCGCCACCATATCGATACCAACAGTACCGAAAACCTCGCGCTTGGCCATGGCAACAAAGATGTTCCCCGGGCCGACGATTTTATCCACGGCCGGAACCGTCTCGGTTCCATAGGCCAGCGCGGCGATGGCCTGGGCGCCCCCCAGCGTATAAATCCGGTCCACTCCCGCAATCACGGCCGCAGCCAGCACCAGGTCACTGAGTTCACCGTCGGGTGCGGGCACCACCATGACAACTTCCGAAACACCGGCAACCCGCGCCGGAATCGCGTTCATCAGCACCGACGAGGGATATGCGGCCTTACCGCCGGGCACGTAAAGGCCCGCTCTGTCCACCGGCAGTACACGCTGTCCCAAACGGGTCCCATCTGCTTCCTCGTACTGCCAGGACTCGGAACGCTGTTGTTCGTGGTACGCCCGGATCCGGTCCGCGGCGTGCTCAAGCGCCTCGCGCTCTTCAGCGCCAATCGTATTCAGTGCACGGTCAAGACGTTCCCGGGAAACTCGCAGATCTGAAACCGAGGCGGCATCAAGCCGGTCAAGACTGGCCGTATAACGCAGCACCGCGGCATCACCCTCGGTACGCACCGCGTCCAGGATTTCCCGAACCGTTGCCTGCACTTTCGGATCAATGCTGTCTTCCCAGGCGATCTTCTGATGCAGCTGCTGATCGAACTCGGGAGAGCCGGTATCCAGTCGGGCAATATCAATCGAACTCATGGGACTACTCCGGTGACTCTTTCCTGGACACAGCTTCAGCCATCCGGTCGAGGACGGACTGAAGCCGTTCGTGTTTCATTTTCATGGAGGCGCGACTGACAACCACTCTGGAACTGATCCAGGCAATGGTTTCCCGGGGCTCCAGGCCATTGGCTTTCAGCGTATTTCCGGTATCAACAATATCCACGATCTCATCAGCCAGGCCTAACAGAGGTGCCAGCTCCATGGCGCCATACAACTTGATGATGTCTGCCTGTTTGCCTTCGGCCGCGTAATAGTCGCGCGCCAGCCGGGTAAACTTGGTGGCAACCCTGACCCGCCCCGCCGGCGCTGCCTGCCCCGCAACCCCCGCCGTCATCAGCCGGCACTTTGCAATTTTCAGGTCCAGCGGCTCATACAGGCCCTCGCCCCCATGCTCCATCAGCACGTCCTTGCCAGCGACCCCCATATCGGCGCCGCCATACTGCACATAGGTCGGCACATCGGTCGCCCTGATAATAAGCAGGCGCACGCCCGGAACCGTTGTTTCAAACACCAGTTTGCGGGATTTCTCCGGATCCTCCTCCGGCTCAATCCCCGCCGCCGCCAGAAGGGGCAGCGTCTCTTCCAGAATACGCCCCTTGGACAGGGCAATGGTCAATTGGTCCGACATCATTCTACAAACTGCCTTTCTGTGGTCAGGCCGGTATTCGCCGGATCGTCGCCCCGAGTAGCTGCAGCTTTTCCTCGATGCACTCATAACCACGGTCAATGTGATAAATCCGGTCGACAATTGTCTCTCCGCGTCCCACAAGCCCCGCAATCACAAGACTCGCTGAGGCCCGCAGATCGGTAGCCATGACCGGTGCGCCTGTCAGATGATCCACGCCTTTAACAATGGCGGTATTGCCCTCAAGCCCTATGTCCGCGCCCATGCGGATCAACTCCTGGACGTGCATGAAACGATTCTCGAACACCGTTTCCGTCACCCACCCCGTACCTTCGGCAATGGCGTTGAGCGCGACAAACTGTGCCTGCATGTCCGTGGGAAACGCCGGATAGGGCGCAGTACGCACATTGACCGCGCGGGGACGACGACCGCCCATATCCAGCGAAATCCAGTCGCTGCCGGTGGCGATCTCGGCTCCCGCTTCTTCCAGCTTGAGCAGGACAGCCTCAAGAATATCCTCGCGCGTATCCTTGAGCAGGACACTTCCGCCCGTGGCAGCCGCTGCACACAGGTAGGTCCCGGTCTCGACGCGGTCCGGCAGAACCTCGTAGTGACAGGGCTGAAGTCGTGGCACCCCATGAATCTCGATCGTCGCCGTCCCATAACCCCGGACATCGGCGCCCATCGCATTCAGGCATTCAGCCAGATCGACCACTTCGGGTTCCCGCGCCGCATTTTCAAGGATGGTCACACCCTCGGCGAGGGTTGCCGCCATCATCAGGTTTTCAGTACCGGTTACGGTCACGGTATCCAGAAAGATATGCGCGCCCTTCAGGCCTTTGGGGGCAAACGCGTGGATGTAACCACTGTCCACCTCGATTTCGGCCCCCATCTGCTCCAGTCCCTGAAGGTGGAGGTTGACGGGGCGGGTACCGATCGCACAGCCACCAGGAAGTGACACATGCGCTTCACCAAAGTGAGCTACCATCGGCCCCAGGACCAGGATGGAGGCCCGCATGGTCTTGACCAGCTCGTAGGGTGCCGTCAGGTTTTTGATGCTGTTCGCATCCACCTCCACGCTCATCTTCTCATCAATGATCAGCTCCACCCCCATGTTGCCCAGAAGCTCAATCATGGTGGTGACGTCATGGAGATGCGGGAGGTTACCAACACTGACCTTGCCGTCAGCCAGAAGGGTCGCGGCCAGAATCGGCAGTGCCGAGTTCTTGGCCCCGGAAACCCGGATTTCGCCGTGGAGCGGTTGTCCGCCCTGAATCAGCAGTTTGTCCAATCGATTATCCCCTGGCGGAATGCGCCGCCGTTGTACTACTGGCGCGCCTGCCATTCTTCCGGTGTCATGGCCATGATGGTCAGGGCGTGAATGGTCCCCTCGGCAAGCAGATCGTTCAGTTCCGAGTAGATGAGCTGCTGCCGCTTGACCCGGCTGAGCCCACTGAAACGCTCTCCGATCGCGACAACAAGAAACTTGTTACCATCACTCTGAACCTCAATCTGACAATCCGGTAACGCACTTGCCAGTCGTTCACGAACCTCTTCCGCCTGCATGGAAGCTCCAATCTGCCCGTTTGAAAGCTGGGCATTATACCCTACCAGGCCGACTCATCACAGATGTGGTCTGAAGCACTGGTAGCGCTACTGGTCGGCGGCTTCCCCTTCCTTGACGGCGTCTTCCAGGCCATCAATATTGGCGGCCTCGGCCGACCACTGGTCAATAACCGCGCCAACGTCACCATCCTGAGCCTGCATCTGCTGCTCAAACCGGTCCCGGAAGGCGAGACCGATATTAATGCCCTCAACGATGACGTTCTCCATCTGCCAGTTGCCCTCCTCGGGGCGGTACATGGAGTAGGCAACCCCATAACGCTCCCCAGTGTCAGTGGAGATGCGCAGATTCACGGTAGCTCTATCATCATGGCGTGGGTTGATCGCAACACTCTCCACGGCAAGATCGAAGTCACTGCTGTTGATACTGACCGCTGCACCACCGTAGGCGTCATAAAGACTGCGCCGAAAGGCTTCGACAAACTGGTCCCGCTGCTCCCTGGAAGCCTGTCGCGCATACTTGCCCATGACTCGCGCCGCGACCCGGCGGAACGCAACGAATTCACCGAGTGCCTGATCCATTTCCTCGTAGAAGTCCTCCCGGTCCTCGCTGTACAGATCCTGAATCTTCCCCAGCTTATCAACGAGATTTACCGTATTATCTTCCACATATTCCCTGAGCGCCTCCTCCTCCGAAGACGCTGCTACTACTTGGAACGGCAGCACGAACAGCGCGATCAACGTCAGAAAATGGGCAGCCCTTTGGTATAGATGGTTTGTCACCTGCAGTCTCCTGTTGCTGTGAATACGACCCGTCTCAGCCACCTGTAATGCGCCTCAGGATCAATGCTTCGATACTGATTGCGGACTGTGTATCCTCGATATAGTCATTATCCGAGACCGAATCCGGATGGCCTCCGGGTGAGATCTCAATGTAATGATCGCCCATAAGGCCCGCCGCCCGAATGACCGCCGAACTGTCGAGCGCGATATTATCCACGTCCTCACGAAGCTCCATGGCCACCCGTGCCTGGTAGGTATCGGTGTCAAGCTCGACCCGGGTCACTTTCCCGATGGTCACTCCCGCCATTGCCACGCGCGCTCCGGGCTTCAAGGTACCAACGTCCGAGAATTCAGCAAATACCTGATAGGTACCGCCACTGTCGTTACTTTCCAGTTCTGGAAACACGCCTGACAGAAGCAGCATTGAAAGGGTGACAACCACCCCAATTACAAAGAATACCAAACGTTCTTTTACCAACCGTTGCTGCTCCCGATCCCTACTCATCAAGTATCATACCACGCCAACGTGCTGTACGAAGCTGGACGTGATCGATAAAGTACGGTTCCGCATCCAACTCTATACCACATAGTATCGGAGACACCGCATGCTTACAGCGCTTGGCGCCCTGCTGCTCGGTCTGGTCCTGCTTATATGGAGTGCCGACCAGTTCATTTCGGGCGCCATCGACAGCGCACGCCGACTGGGTCTCAGCCCCATGCTCATTGGCCTGACCCTGGTGGCTTTCGGCACGTCCGCGCCGGAAGTGCTGGTTTCCGTTGTGGCGGCCATAACAGGCGCCGGCGACATTGCCGTCGGCAATGCCATCGGTTCCAATATCGCCAACCTTGGTCTGGTACTGGGCGTGACGGCCCTGATCGCCCCCCTGGTCGTTGCACGCCCCACAAGGCGCCTGGAGCTCCCACTGCTCGCGGTTGTCACACTGGTGGCCTGGCTGTTGTTCATTGACGACCACCTGGGCCTCGGGGATGGGCTTATCATGCTGCTGATGCTGGCCGTCTCCTTCACGATACTGGTTCGTTACGGTCAGGCGGCAACGGTGCTGGCCTCGGAGGTCCCCGACCCCCACACCACCTCAACACCGCGCATAACCCTGCAGATCGTCGGCGGACTGGTTCTGCTTCTGGGGAGTTCGCGACTGCTCGTCTGGGGCGCCGTGGAGCTTGCGCTCATACTGGGGGTCAGCGAGCTCATCGTGGGCCTGACCGTGGTCGCCGTGGGAACCAGCCTGCCGGAACTCGCGACCAGTATCGCGAGCGCCATGAAAGGCCGGCACGACATGGTTCTGGGCAACCTGATCGGCTCCAACCTCTTCAATCTGCTGCTGGTGTTGTCGATCCCGGCCATGGTCGCGGGGATCCCGCTGAACCAGGATGCGGTTACCCGCGATTACGGCGCCATGGTCCTGGTTACCCTGCTGCTCGGCGGGCTCGCCCTTGTCAGCGGGCGAAGGGGTCATCTCCCGCGACTGGCCGGTGGTATACTGTTGGCCTTCTACATCGGTTATGTTGTGTTCATACTGGCAGCAAACCCACCCTCGCCATCGGCACTTTGAGGATTTCTATGGAGAACACGGCCTCACTGCTCGAATCAGCCCGTCGCACCATCACCATGGAGCGTGACGCCATCGAGGCGCTGCTGCCGAGGATCGGTGACAGCTTTGCCCACGCCTGCCGGCTGATCCTCGAATGCCGGGGGCGTGTGGTGGTGACCGGAATGGGAAAGTCAGGCCATATCGGCAGCAAGATTGCCGCGACCCTGGCCAGCACGGGCACTCCGGCCTTCTTCGTGCACCCCGGCGAGGCCAGCCATGGCGATCTGGGGATGATCACCGGTGACGATGTAGTGATTGCCATTTCCAACTCCGGCAACACCGGCGAGCTGGTCACCATACTGCCGCTGATCAAACGCCGCGGGGCAGCGCTGGTCAGCATGGCGGGCAAGGAGGACTCACAACTGGCCCGGCTCTCCCACGCCAACCTGGATATCGGCGTCGAGCAGGAGGCCTGCCCCATGGGGCTCGCCCCCACATCCAGCACAACCGTCACCCTCGTCATGGGCGATGCGCTGGCGGTTGCCCTCCTGGAGGCCCGCGGCTTCGGCGCCGAGGATTTTGCGTTCTACCATCCGGGCGGCACCCTGGGTCGCCGCCTGCTGCTCAAAGTCTCCGACCTGATGCATACAGGCGATCAACTGCCGCGGGTCAAACCGGAAACCCTCATGAGCGAAGCCCTGCTGGAAATATCCCGTAAAGGGCTCGGCATGACCGCCATCACCGACGCCGAGGGGAGGGTCATCGGCATTTTCACGGACGGTGACCTTCGACGCACGCTGGACCAGGGACTGGACATCCACCAGACCCGTATTGAAGAAGTCATGACCAGCCACTGCCGCAGTGTCGGCGAGGACATTCTGGCGGCGGAGGCTCTCAAGGTGATGGAAGACAGCCGAATCAACGCGCTCCTGGTCACGGATACCGAAGGTCGTCTTGTCGGCGCCATGAACATGCATGACCTGCTACGAGCGGGCGTTATCTAGGAGAACCGGGATGGACGCAGAATTGCACCAGAGGACCTCTGGCATCCGCCTTCTAGCCATGGATGTGGATGGCGTACTGACCGACGGAGCCATCTACCTTGCGGCCTCCGGCGATGAATTGAAGGCATTCAACATCCTGGACGGCCAGGGCCTGAAACTGCTCCGCAACCAGGGAATCCAGACCGCCTTTATCACGGGGCGTGTATCGCCGCTGACGGAAACCCGGGCAATCAACCTGGGCATCGACCATCTTTACCAGGGGCGCGAAGACAAGGCAGCCGCCCTGCTTGAGCTGAGCGATAAAACCGGCATTGGTGTTTCCGAAATGGCCTACGTGGGCGACGACCTCCCGGACCTGGCGGCCATCGAACTGGCGGGGCTTGGCATCAGTGTTCCCAACGGGTGCGCCACGGTCCGGGAAACGGCGGACTGGTGCACCACCACCGCCGGCGGCTCAGGCGCGGTGCGCGAAATCTGCGAACGCCTGCTGCAGGCGAAGGGCCTGCTGCAGGGCGCGATTGAAGGGTATCGCACACCATGATAGGCCACTGGCTGCGAGCCTTTCTCTCAGGCTTCCCGGACCGCTCGCTCTGGCGGTGGGGCGCGGCAGCGCTTATCGCGCTGGCACTGGTGCTGCTCCTGATGCGCAGCGAACAGCCGGTCACTTCCCGTGATGCGGAGGAACTAAGGGGGCCCGAGAAGCCGGACGGGTTCGTCATCAACGCTACCTACCGGTCCTTTGATGACGAGGGACGCCTCTCGACACGGATATCCAGCGCCCGCGGGGAACAGTTTGATGATGACAAACGCGTGATCATGGAGTCGCCCCGAGGCCTACTCCTCGAAAAGAACAGCCGCGCCCCGTGGCACCTGGCAGCCGAACATGGTGAGTATTACCTGAACCGGGAACGCCTTACCCTCAACAGCAACGTCCGTATCCGCCATGAAACCCGTGATCGCGGAGAAGCGCTCCTGAAAACCGAACAGCTGGTCGTGGATAACCGCAAGCGTATTGTGCACACTGATGCCCCCGTGACCCTCATCAACGAATCCAGCCTGACGCGGGCGACGGGAATGAGAGGTTGGATCGACGAGCGCGTACTGGAACTTGAGAACCAGGTTGACGGTTACTATTACAGCCAGTAGCCAAATTATTGAGAGGAAACCGTGATCATCCATACTCCTGCGACGCGATGCATTAGCCCACTGATCAGAGTTGCCCTCTGCCTGCTGCTGGCAGGGTCGATACATCCCGCTTTCGCGTTCGATCTGGATTCCGACAAGCCCATTCGCATCGAATCCAAAAGTGCCAGGCTCGACGACAAGGCCGGGACCGCCACCTACACCGGCAACGTGCGCGTCACCCAGGGAGAAGCCCGCCTTGAAGCGGAACGAATCGTGCTGACACGCAAGGAGGGGGAGCTTGACAGCCTGGAAGCCACGGGAGAGCCGGCCACCTATGAGCAGCCGGAGACCCCCGACGCCCCCGCCCTGTATGCGGAAGGGAACCGCATCCATTACGCTGCCGGTGAAGGGCTGATCGTGTTTGAACGGAAGGCGATGATTCGACAGGCGGGTGACCGTTTTCGCGGCAATCGCATCAGTTACGACCTTGAGGAGCGCGTCGTAACCGCCAGCAGCGCGGATGACGACGATGACGACCGGGTGCAAATGACAATACAGCCGGGAAAGAACCGGGATGACAACTGACCGGAGCGGATCCATGGCAGTCCTTGAAGCCCGCAACCTTGCCAAGAGCTACAAGAAGAAACCGGTAGTCCTGGACGTCTCCCTGACCATCCGCAGCGGCCAGATTGCCGGCCTTCTCGGCCCCAACGGCGCCGGTAAGACCACCTGCTTTTACATGATCGTCGGGTTGATCCCACAGGACCGGGGCCAGATCCTGATTGGCGATAAGGACATCACCCGTTATCCGATGCACGGGCGAGCCCGGGCCGGCATAGGCTATCTACCGCAGGAAGCCTCGGTTTTCCGGCGTCTGACTGTGGCACAGAACCTGATGGCCATCCTGGAAACCCGCAGGGATCTGAACCGAAGCCAGCGTCACGAGAAAATGGAAGCTCTGCTGAAGGAGTTCCACATTACCCATATCCGTGACAACCTCGGCATGAGCCTCTCCGGGGGCGAGCGACGCAGGGCCGAGATCGCGCGAGCGCTGGCCGTGGAACCCGCGTTCATCCTGCTGGATGAACCCTTTGCAGGTGTCGACCCGATCTCGGTAAGCGATATCAAGCAGATCGTGCGCCAGGTCCGCGACAAAGGCATCGGCGTACTGATCACCGATCACAACGTGCGGGACACACTGGACATCTGTGAAACCGCCTATATTGTCAGTGAAGGGCACATCATCGCCTCCGGCACCTCCGCTGAAATACTGGCCAACCAGCAGGTCAAGCAGGTCTATCTGGGTGAGGAATTCCGTCTTTAAGAATTGAAACACGGTCGCAACCTGAACCGTTGTTCATGGACGAAGATCGCTAGTACACTCGGGCTAAGGGGAAATAAGCAAAATTCCTGCCGGCTCCTGATCCGGAGCGGCACACTGGCCGAGAGGACGGGAACGCAACCGATGGTAATGAAAGCCTCACTGCAGTTGAAGATGGGTGCGCAGCTGACCATGACGCCCCAGCTTCAGCAGGCGATCCGGTTACTACAGCTTTCCACGCTGGACCTCCAGCAGGAAATCCAGCAGGCCCTCGACTCCAACCCCATGCTGGAAGCCACGGAGGACGCGGAGGAGATTACCGAGGACGAGCACAATTCCAACGAACAGAGCGCCGAACCCACCCGGGACAACAGCCAGGACAACAGCGGCGAGGAAGCACCGGCGGAACCTGAAAGCTGGGAAAATGAGAACTGGCAGGACAACAGCGAGATTCCCGACAACCTGCCAGTGGATACCGCCTGGGATGATGTGTACCAGAGCGCCCCCGCCCCGGCCGCACCGCGCCCGGAGGACGACGGCGATTCGGACTTCGAGAGCCGCAATTCCGCGGGCGAGACCCTGCAGGACCACCTGCTCTGGCAACTCAACCTCACGCCCATGTCCGAGCGCGATCGCGCCATCGCCCATACCCTGATCGACGCCGTCGACGACACCGGCTACCTGACCCAGAGCATTGAGGAACTGCTGCCGGGACTGATGAACCCGGAGGACGAGGATCCCGTCGAAGCCTCCGAGGTGGAGGCCGTCCTGCACCGGCTCCAGCATTTCGACCCGCCGGGCGTGGCCGCCCGCAACCTGCAGGAGTGCCTGATGGCCCAGCTGCAGCAGCTGCCCCCGGATACCCCCTGGCTGAAACAGGCCCGTCTGGTCATCAGCCATTATATCCAGCTGCTCGGTAATCGCGACTACCGCCAGTTGATGCGCCGCAGCCGGCTGAGCGAGCAGCAACTCCGGGAAGTGCTGGAACTGATCCAGACACTGCAGCCGAGACCCGGGGATGCTATCAACACCACGACTCCGGAATATGTGGTGCCTGACGTCATCGTCACGCGCCAGAACGGGCGCTGGAAAATTGAACTGAACCCGGAAATCGCGCCCAAACTGCAGGTAAACAGCCTCTATGCCTCCATGATCCGCCATTCGGACAGCAGCGCGGACAACACCTACCTGCGGGACCAACTCCAGGAGGCGAAATGGTTCATCAAGAGTCTGCAGAGCCGTAACGAAACCCTGTTGAAAGTGGCCTCGCAGATCGTCGACCATCAACAGAGGTTCTTCGAGGAAGGCGAGGAAGCCATGAAACCGCTGATCCTCTCCGAAATCGCGCAGGCCGTTGAAATGCATGAGTCGACCATTTCAAGGGTGACAACCCAGAAGTACATGCACACGCCGCGTGGCATCTACGAACTCAAGTATTTCTTCTCCAGTCATGTCAGCACGGACGAGGGAGGCGAATGCTCCTCCACCGCCATACGTGCCATGATCAAGAAACTGATCAACGAGGAAGAGAGCAAAAAACCGCTCAGTGATAACCGCATAGCGGCTATACTGAGCGAACAGGGCATCAATGTCGCACGCCGAACGGTCGCTAAATACCGCGAAGCGATGCACATTCCGCCTTCAAACGAGCGAAAACGGCTCGTCTAGAGGGCTTCACGCCTGTATCATGGCCACTTTTCGGTGGCTGGGCAAAACCGAAAACAGGAGCGGACTATGCAACTCAACATTTCGGGTCATCACATCGAGCTCACTGACGCACTCAAGGACTATGTGAACACCAAGATGGAAAAGCTTGAGCGCCATACCGACCAGATCAGCAACACCCGGGTCACCCTGTCCGTGGTAAAGCAGCGACAGACGGCCGAGGCAACGCTCCATGTAACCGGTGGCGAGATCAACGCCAAAGCCCAGAACGACGATATGTACGCGGCGATCGACCAGCTTGTGGACAAGCTGGACCGACAAATTCTCAAACACAAGGAAAAGCAGGTTGAGCGCATGCATGGTGCGGCGGCCCGCTGAATCCAGCACGGTTTTTCATGCCCATTTCAACACTGTCCATTGAGTCAATACTGGCCCCGGAACTGACCCTCTGCGGCGTTCCGGGAACCAGTAAAAAGCGTATTCTCGAGACCATCGCAGAGCGAGTGGCCCAGTTCTATCCGGAACTGGATGAAAACCAGATCTTCAATAATCTGGTAGCCCGCGAGCGGCTCGGAAGCACCGGCATCGGCCAGGGAATCGCCATACCTCACTGCCGCCTGGAGGATTGCAAGCGGGTCGTGGGCGCGCTGCTGACCCTGAGCGAGCCCATTGATTTCGACGCGATCGACAATGAACCGGTTGATCTGCTTTTTGTCCTGCTGGTCCCCCAGAACGCGACCAGCGAACACCTTGAACTCCTGAGTCAGCTTGCCGAAAAATTCAACGATCGCAGTCTCTGCAAGAAGCTGCGACAGTGCGACGATTCGGACGAGCTCTACAACCTGATCGTGAGTAGCGAACAGGAGTCTCAATAGAACATCACAGCAACCGAATCCAGGAGGTCTGCCATTGAAACTGATCATCGTGAGCGGGCGCTCCGGCTCGGGTAAAAGTACCGCCCTGCACGTGCTGGAGGACCTGGGTTACTACTGCATTGATAACCTCCCCATTGGGCTGCTGTCGCCGCTGACCCGCGAGGCCCTGAATTCGTCTCAGGCGCGCCAGCACATCGCCGTCAGCATTGACGCGCGAAACCTATCCGACGACATTGCCAACTTTGAAGCCCTTTACAGCCAGCTGCAGCATCCGGACCTGAGCCTGGAAATCATCTACCTGGACGCAGCGGACCAGATGCTGATCCAGCGTTTTCACACTACAAGACGCAAGCACCCCCTCAGCACGCCGGAACGCTCCCTGTCCGAGGCCATCAAGGATGAAAAGACGCTCCTTGACCCCATCGCCCGCCTCGCGGACCTGCAGATCGACACCACGGAGCGGTCCATGTACGAGCTTCGGGAGATGGTTCGTGAACGGGTTGCCGGACGCGGTGTGCAACAGATGGCGCTGCTGATCCAGTCTTTTGGGTACAAGCATGGGGTGCCCGTGGATTCGGATTTTGTGTTCGATGTCCGCTGCCTTCCCAACCCCTACTGGGACACCAGTCTACGCGGTTACACGGGTATCGACCCTCAGATACAGAGCTTTCTGGAAGCCCAGCCGGATACCGGGCGAATGCTGGGAGACCTGCAGGACTTTCTCGACCGGTGGCTCCCGGCATTCCATACCGTGAACCGATCCTATATGACCGTTTCCATTGGCTGTACCGGCGGGCAACATCGATCCGTCTATATGGCAGAACAGCTTGCCGCCCACTTTGTCACCCGCTTCAATAATGTCCAGATTCGCCATACCGAATTGCCTGACCATCGTGAAACCAGCCCTGGGGAGAACGAAGGTTCATCATGATCCGGGAATCCATCACCATCATTAACCAGCTGGGCCTCCATGCCAGGGCGGCCGCGAAGCTGGTGGCCTGTGCCGAGTCCTTCCAGAGCAGTATTCACCTGGCCCGGAACGGTCGGGACGTTAACGGCAAGAGCATCATGTCCGTGATGATGCTCGCCGCCAGCTGTGGCACGGACGTCGAACTCATCATCGAGGGTGAGGACGAGGAACAGGCCCGGGATGCCCTCGTGGCGCTCATCAACGACCGCTTCGAAGAGGATCAGTGACTATGCAGTCCGACCAGGACCATCTTGAGCGCGACCAGGGTCTGCCCAGCAAGAGCCAGGTCAAGCGGGAAATGCAGGCATTGCGCGAAATGGCGTCCGCCCTGGGCCAGCTCTCCAGCGACCGCGTCCACAGTCTGCCTGCGTCCGCCGAATTCCGTGAGGGCGTGTTGGCCCTGAAACAGCTTGCGGAGGGTGAACCGCGCAAGCGCCAGATTCACTATCTTGGCCGACGACTTCTTGAGGAAGACGAGCAGGCCCTGCAACGCGAGCTTGACAGCCAGCAGAGCGGCACGACTGAAAACGCGCGCCGCCTGCATATGGCCGAGCGCTGGCGAGAGCGACTCCTGGACGGGGGCAAGCCCGCCCTCACCGCCTTTATTGAGGCGTTCCCGGAAACGGATCGCCAGCATCTGCGACAATTGGTCAGTAAAGCGGCAAAGCAGGAGAGCAGCCCGAACGACCGAAACAGCCCCAAACGTCGCCTTTACCGATACATACGCGAACAGATTGACGAAGCCGAGCGCCAGGGCTATCAGGGATCGCTGTAGGAAATAGCTTACATGGAATGTCGCAGATTTCCTCTATTCCCGGAGCACCAGATCGCTAAAATGTTCAACAGCATGGAGGCGACAACATACAGGGACGCATGATCAGGGACGACCCGGCCTGAAGGAACAGGCAGAGTACAGAACAGGCGGGCGGCGCATGGAAGCGCGACCGGCCTGTTCTTCTTTTCCTGCCCCCCGGATCCCTCTCCTGATCATCAGCGACAGCCCTCGATCACTGATTAATCCAAGGAGGATTCAAAACCATGAAAATGAGATCCGCAGCACTGGCTCTCCTGCTGGCGACAGGCATCGCTCAGGCGGAAGAAGCCGCCGAAGGCGTCAACATCAACGAAGCAGACAGCCAGACCATGGCCGCCGAACTGGACGGCGTTGGTCCGGTTAAAGCCGAGGCAATCATCGACTTTCGTGAAAAAGAGGGTGATTTCGTAACGCCCGAGCACCTGGAAGAGGTTAATGGCATCGGCACAGCAACGCTTGACAGCAACCGTGAGCGTATCCGGGTCGACTAGAGTCGACGGTGATCCCAGACAGGGATCGCACTCCGGGTGTTGGCGAGCATCTGGGCATCCAGTTGCGCATCGACCACGCCCGGGCCTTCCTCCAGCTGTGTAACGATCCCACCCCAGGGATCAATGATCATGGAGTGCCCCCAGGTACGACGCCGCTCATCATGCTGCCCGCCCTGATTGGGCGCACAGACCCAGAACTGGTTTTCAATGGCCCTGGCCCGAAGCAGGGCTTCCCAATGGGCTTCACCGGTGCGATGGGTAAAGGCAGAAGGCACAACCACCCACTCTGCTCCTTCCTCCCTAAGGCGACGGTATAACTCGGGAAAGCGAAGGTCGTAGCAGATTGAAAGCCCGAGACGCCCGGCAGGCGTATCCACGGAAACCACCCTATCTCCGGGCTCAAAGACGGCGGACTCGCGATACCGGCCCTGGGAGTCGCCCACCTCTGCATCGAACAGGTGAATCTTGTCGTAGCGGGCAACCTGACGACCCTCAGCATCAATCACCAGGCAGCTTGCCCGTACCCGCCCATCAGCGACGGCGCTGCCATCGGGACGTGTTGCCATCGGGATGGACCCTGCCACGATCCACAGGCCAAGACGCCGTGCCTCGCGTTCCAGGAAAGCCTGTATAGACTCTTCCTCGGCACCGGCCTCGGCCTTGCCGATTTCGAGCAGGTGTCGACTCTGGAAAGCCGCAAAGTTCTCCGGGAGGACCGCGACGGATACACCGCGACCGGCTGCCTCCTCCAGAAGCTCTCTGGCCTTGACCAGATTCGGCTCCACTTCAAAGCCACTGACCATCTGGATGGCCGCGACTGACTGCGACTCGCTCATCGCCTGATCTCCTCGGCTGGATCGTCAAGTTCCCCGGTATTCAGATCCATCTCGGGCCGCTCGTAACTGTTCAGGTCGGACTCCGTATCAAACAGGTTGCGCAGGCTTACATCCGGGTCATTCCAGTTTCCACCAACACTATAAGTGGCACTGGTAACCCGACTCAACAGCCCACCGAACACCTGATCGATCACGAACAGCGCACCCCCCACCGGAGGGGCAAACCCGAAGAGCACCGCTGCAAGGGGCAGATTCTGGGTAATCGGCAGGACCACAACAAGGCGCATATCCAGCGTCTCCTCGATCAGGTCCGCCTCACCGCTCATCCGGAAGCCCCCCGAGGGCGCCTGGATGTCAACCTTGGGGTCGAATATCAGCCGCCCCTCATGGATAAGCGCGTCGCCCTCCATATAATCAAAGGGGATACCCGATTCATAGACATCCGAAAAATCCAGCTGCAGCCGCCGCCAGATGGTGTCCGTGTTCAGGAGCCCGAAAACCCGGAAAACCCGTGACGCATCACTTCCCTCCTCAATGGTACCGTTCTCAAACCGGAATCCGATTTCAGCCTCGAGGGAAGCCAGGTTGAGATCCGCGGGGCCGCCGGGCCACGCAAAATCAACGCGCACCCGGGTCTTGCTGTTGCGGATGGGAACCGGCTGCCCAAGGAGGGACTCAAGCCCTTTCAGGCTTCCGCCCGATAAGGTCCCACTGAACTCGCTGGTGCCGGGCGTCTGGCCCGGCTGCCAACTAAGATCCCCGGTCAGATCCAGGTCCGCCATGGAAAAGCTCATATCCCGGATCGTCATTCGCTCCGCACCGGGGCGTACCAGAAGGCGGACATTGCGAAAATCGCGTCCCTCAAAGCGCAGATCGGCCACACTCACATCCGCGCGCGGCCAGGACGCCGCACCCCCCCCATCAGGACGGGGCAGGTCATCAGCATCGATCGAATCACTGGGCTCCGGTATGTCCAGATTGGTCAACTCAACACCGATTGGCGCGCCCGCGTCACCGGGCAAAATGAATTCACCTTCAACCCGGTTTCCGTTAACGCCAATACGCCAGCCGTTCCTCGACTGGCTTTCGCCCTCAGCACGCACATGCCCCATATTGCGACCCGCAACCTCGGTCCGCTCAATGGCCAGATTGAAGCGTACATCCGGCATCCCGCTTCCTTCGGAGTCGGACGCGAACACTGAGGCAGCCGCCTCGGTGTCCAGCACTGAGTTCCATTCGCCAAGGTTCAGATACGGAATTGCCCCGGTAAGGCTCAGAACCGGCGCCTCCGGCAACCGGGTCGAACGCACGCCCAGGGCGATCCTGCCGCGTTCAAGAACGCCCCCGGAAAACACCATCCGAAAGGCCCCCAGGGGGTTCCAGTTCCCATCCACAACCAGGCGCTGGTCCTGGGAGAAATCCAGTGTCGTTGTCAGCGAGTGCGCCTCGCCAGCCCGCTTATTCAAAGGTCTTGGAAGGCTGGACGCAATCCGCTCAAGATCCGCATCCAGCCGCAACAGCGGGCCTTCAGTCGGCCTCAGGCTGGCCTCATAGTCCAGATTTCCTGAAAGCCCAATGAGTTTTCGCCCTACCCATTCTTCAATAGCCTCCACCGAAGCGGCCCCCTTCTGCCGGACCAGTAACGCCGCATCCTCATTTTTCTCAACCTGGATCGTGACAGGTGCGCCCAGAAAACGGCCATCCAGGGTTGTCGGTTCAACACCGGAGTCCGACCCGTACCGCACGCTGCCCGTCAGATTCCGCCACTGGAGATCAGCCGAACGAAAATCAAAACCCGCTTCATTGAGATCAACACGAACGTCAAATTCCGGTGCGCGCTCCATTTGCGGCCATAAGCTCATGCTGACGTCCGCCGCCACCGGGCCATGGATTGTGGCCTCCCGGATCCAATCGCCAAGCATTTCGGGGAGTGGGCTGTTTCGGCGCCATTCCTCCGTGAGAAACGCATGCTGACGGCGGACCCCCGTCTCGACATCCACCCGGACGCCGGACGAGGCGGGGGTTATACGCACCCGGCTCGGCTCGAGGTCAATACCACCAACCTCCCCCTGGCTGAGTGTTACTGTGCTGTCCGCTCCCTGAACACTCGCCTGCCCTGTCGCATTCCGGAGCCTGGGCCAATCCGGATGGTAGGTCAGATCGGTGTTCTCGAAATGGTACTGGAGTGACGAGGTGAACCCGGGATAGCCTGCATCCTCGCCGACCGTGCCGTGCCCGTAATACCAGCCGTGAGGAATACGCCCTTCCCCAACCTCCCGGGTCAGAAACTGGTAGAGCTGATCCGACACGATCTGTTTGGGAACAAGAGCCTCCAGCATTCCGGTACGGGCATCGGATATGCCAACCCTCACCGAGAGGGTATTGTCGTGGTTTTCCTGCAATCGAAGCCCGAAGGCACTCTCTGCTACAGCTCCCCTGTAACGGCCTGCCAGGTTGTGGGAACCAATCCACCAGCCATCCCGCCGGCGCTGCCAACGCAACTCACCACTCATCCGGGTGAAGGTCCAGGGTCCGGTGAAAAGGTCCGGAAAACCAAGTTCAACCGTTCCGGGCTCGATAACGACGCGACCGGAATCCGGGCCGGCCTCAAAAAACCCACCCAGATCCCGGACCCGAGGGACGCCACCAGCCGCATCAACGCCCACGACTTCGAGTTCGCCCCTGACGCTCCATGGCTCACCCCTGGGCAGATTCAGCCACAGATTCCGGATCATCCCCTGGGGTTGATGAGCGACCAGATTATCGCGCAGGTCCGGGGGAAGCATGCCGGAGGCCGTGGCAAGCTCGCTTAATGGAGCAAGCTCCATGGAACTCGCCTGCAGCTCCAGACCTTCACCAAGGTTTTCCAGCCTGAGCGCCGTTGAGCCCATTTCATAACCTTTCCAGCTGTAACCATTACTGGCCAGTTGTGCCCGCCAGCCCTTCCCATCACGTTCCCATCCGCCGCGAATGGTCAGATTTCGAAGGGGCTCAATGGATTCATCACTTACGGCGATATCCAGAAACGGCAGGTCGATCCTCCCGTTTGCACGGCTAAGCCGACCATCACTGAAACGGAACCAACCTTTCGCCTCGGCATCGATTCCGGCGATGGTCATGTTCCGCCAGCTGTAATGGCGCAGAAGGGCATCGAAAAAACGTCCGGAATCAAGTTCCAGGTAAAGATTCCCGGAAAAGCCCCCACTGAAAAAATGGCGGCCTCTGAGCGCAAAGAGCCCTGTCCGAACATTATTGCTGGCCCTGGAAAGTCGCCCGCTTGCCCGGAAAATTCCCGACTCGAACCGCACGTCCATATGTGGGATAACAAAATGGCTGGCTTCCGCCCCTGCCGGCTTTACATGAAGCGCGAGCTCCTCAACGCTCACCGCGGGATCGGAGAGCACATCGCCCAGCTCACCGATCCAGCGCCCTATACGGGCTTCAAAGCTCTCGCTCGCAGCCGCTGCCACTTCGGGCAGGGCATAGAGTTCAGCGTCGTGCTCCGGCGGCAGCCATACTCCCTCAACCCCAATCCGACCATCAGGCTGCTGTACCAGTGACGCATCTCCGTTACGCAGCACGAATTCACTCAACACAATCCGGAAGCGGCGCAGCGATGCCCAGCTGTCCAACCTCAGGCGCAGTTCACCAAGGGAGGCAACGGTGCGCTCACTGTCGACACCCTGGAGCGCTACCCCCTGAACTCGAAGAATCGGATCCAGCCCCTGCCACTCTCCCCGGATCCGCTCGATGCTTACAGGCTGACCAACAATTGAAGAAACCTGCTGTTCAATATCGCCCTTGAAGTGATGAAGATTACCCATAACCTGGCGCCCGAGACCCACGTAGAGCGCAACCAGAATCAGGACAGTGAGCACGCTCAGCCAGACAATATTGACGGACCAGCGCAGCAGGCGTTGGGGAAGGGACAGTTTTACAGCGGGGGAATGCGCCATCAGCGAAGACCGCCTCTATAGCAGGACCACGTCATACTGTTCCTGACTGTAGACCAGCTCAACCCGGAACTTGATCGTCTTGCCAATAAAGCTCTCCAGGTCCGCGACGTTATCAGAGTCCTCATCAAGGAGCCGATCTATAACATTCTGGGATGCCATAACCAGGAAGCCTTCCACATCATAGGCCCTGTTGACCCGCATGATCTCACGGAAAACTTCATAACACACCGTTTCCGGCGTTTTCAGAAACCCTCGGCCATCGCAGACGGGACAGGGGGCGCAGAGCAACTGCCCCAGGCTTTCCGTGGTTCGTTTACGGGTCATCTCCACAAGGCCAAGCTCGGAGACCCCGGTAATCTTGGTCCGCGCATGATCCCTTTCAAGCATCTTCTCCAGCATGCGCAGGACCTGCCTCTGGTGCTCGGGATCGTCCATATCGATAAAATCGATAATGATGATCCCACCAAGATTACGCAGGCGTAACTGACGGCCGATGGCCCTCGCCCCCTCCAGATTGGTCTTGAAGATGGTCTCTTCCAGATTGCGATGACCCACAAAAGCACCGGTGTTGATATCGATGGTGGTCATGGCCTCAGTCTGGTCAATCATCGCGTGCCCGCCCGACTTGAGCTGGACATGCCGGCTCAACGCCTTCTGTATCTCATCCTCCACGCTGTAGAGATCAAAAAGCGGGCGTTCCCCGGGGTAGAACTCAATCATCTCCTTGAGCTCCGCCACGAAACGGTCCGCGAAGGCCAGCAGCTTTTCATGGCTTTCCCGCGAATCAATCCGGATTTTCTCGGTTTGGGGGCGCACCAGGTCACGCACCGTGCGTATGAACAGTGGCAGATCCTCGTAGATCACAGAAGGAGCGGCAACATCCCGGGCGCTCTCCATAATGGAAGACGACAAACGATTGAGGTAGGCCATATCGCGGCGGATATCCTCCTCGCCCACGCTCTCCGCGGCCGTTCGGACAATATAGCCGCCGCTGTCGAGTTCATACTCATGTGCAACGTTCTGAATCAGTCCGCGAAGGCGCTTGCGTTCGGACTCCTCCTCAATCCGCTGGGATACGCCAACATGGGACATGGCCGGCATGTAAACCAGGTAACGCGACGGAATGGACAGGTGCGTGGTCAGGCGTGCGCCCTTGGTGCCAATGGGGTCCTTCGTCACCTGCACGATGATGGACTGGCCCTCGCGAAGAAGCGAGCGGATATCCGGCACGGTTCTGGGCGTTTCACCGGCCTCCGAGCCCCCCAGCTCCGCCACATCGGACGCATGGATGAAGGCGGCGCGCTCCAGGCCAATATCAACAAAAGCCGCCTCCATACCCGGAAGCACCCGTACAACACGGCCCTTGTAGATGTTGCCCACAATACCCGCGTTGCTGGTGCGCTCGACATAGACCTCCTGGAGCATGCCGTTTTCCACCAGCGCCACCCGTGTCTCCACGGGGGTAACATTGATCAGGATCTCCTCACTCATCGGCTGACGCCCACCATTGCCATACCGGCTGATCCACCTGGGCAAGCAGGTCCGCCGTCGCATCCAGGGGCAGGCCAACCACCGCACTGTAGCTGCCCACAAGGGATGTCACGAAAACACCTCCAAGCCCCTGGATACCGTAACCGCCCGCTTTGTCATAGGGTTCACCAGAATCCAGGTAGGCGTCAATTTCGTCCTCCGCAAGACGGCGGAACACAACCCGTGTGGTCACCACCCGCTCGCGCACCGCAGTCGGACCGGCCAGGGCAACACCGGTCATTACCTCATGCTGATGCCCCGACAGTCGCTGCAGCATGGCACGGGCATCACCCCGATCACGGGGCTTGCCCATAATGGCGCCATCAAGAACCACTGACGTATCCGCACCCAGAACGAGACAGTCGGTATTACCGGGTAATCGCTGACACGCCAACGCCTTTTCACGGGCCATGCGCAGAACATAGAGATCCGGCGCTTCGCCGTCTCTGGGGGTTTCATCGACATCAACGGATTGTACGGTGAAGCAGAGCCCAATCTGCTCAAGAAGTTCACGTCGACGGGGCGACGCCGAGGCAAGGATCAGGGGGTAGAGTCCGTCTGCTGTCATCGCATTATCCCAGTTTCCTGTTCACGGCGTCCCAGAACGCGCGGAAAATTGGCCAAACAAGACCGCTGGTCACCGCCGGCAAGAGGTAGTTAAAGCCACTGCTGCTCGCACCGAGGAGCTGATGGAGAAAATGCACCACCATCTGTGCCAATCCTACAAGAAGGAATACAAGCAGTGACTGCTGTGCCAGCGGGAACAGCTGGAACCGCTGATGGGCCGCCAGTACCAGATAGGCAATAAGCGCCATCGCCAGAGCGTTCATTCCCAGAATATCAGCCCGAAGCACATCCACCAGCAAGCCAAGAACCCAGGCTGTAAAAACGCCGAAAGTATTCGGCGCACGCAGGACCCAGTAGACAACCACGAGACCGACCCACTCTGGCCGCCACTGCGACAGCGACTGGGGAAAAAGGGAGATGGTCCCCACCAGCGCAAGCAGGGCGGCAGCAACAAAGAGCGGGTAACTGACGGAACGGATCAACATGTCACTCGTCCTCCCCCGAATCGGCTGCGGCACCGTCCTCCCGGTCCTGTTCGGTAAACACCACCAACACCAGGCGGCTGCTGTTCAGACTTGCCATGGGCTTGGCGAGCACGCGGGCAAACGGCTCGGCGGGATCATGGTGTACAATGCTGATCCGAGCCACAGGATAGCCCTGAGGGAAGCGGCCACCCAAGCCGGAACTCACGAGCAGGTCTCCCTCCTCAATATCGGCGGTGTCCGGGACATGGGCCAGCTCCAAGCTGTCACGCTCGCCATTGCCAAGCAGCACAGCCCGCACACCATTGCGATTCACTTCCACCGGGACGGCATGGCTGTTATCCGAAATCAGTATCGCGCGCGAGCTGTATTTGCTGGTATGGACCACCTGCCCCATCAGACCACCCGCATCCAGTATGGTCTGCCCTTTCCTGAGACCGTCATCCGCCCCTTTGTCGAGAATGATCTCATGGGTAAGCGGGTCCGGAGTTATCCCGATAACCTCGGCAACCAGAACGCGGTCATCAAGATCCGATGAGGCATTGAGCAACTCACGCAGCCGTGTGTTTTCGGCCGCCAGCGCCGCATAGCGCTGGGCCCGCCGTTCCAGTACAAGCAGGCGGGACTGCAGCGCCTCGTTCTCCTCAATCAGACTGTCGCGACTGGCCGTAACATCACCCAGCCACCCAGCCACACTGCCAGGAGACTGGCTAAGCCAATAAACAGGGGTCAGGCCAGTCATCAGCCAACTGCGCAGACGATCCCCATAGGGCAGATACAGGTCACCACCGATCAGCGCTCCGGAGAGAAGCACGACCAGCAGTAAGCGGGTGCTGATGAAAGGACCTTGCGTGAACAGATTGTTGATGAGCTGACCCCCGATTCCAAACGACATCCGCCGCTGGCGCGGCAGCGACAGCGGCGGTAACCCGGGTTCCGGCAGTATTAGCTGTCAGCGGCCCTAGCCTTCCTGGGCAAACATGGTCGTACCGGAACGATCGATGCGTTCAAGCGCTTTACCACCACCGCGGGCAACACAGGTAAGCGGATCCTCCGCCACCACAACCGGCAGACCGGTTTCCTCGCTGATCAGGCTGTCCAGACCACGCAGAAGCGCACCACCACCGGTAAGTACAATGCCGCGTTCGGCGATATCGGACGCCAGCTCGGGCGGAGACTGCTCAAGAGCGCTTTTCACGGTCTGGACAATCTGCGCCAGGGATTCCTGCAGTGCCTCGAGAATCTCATTACTGTTCAGGGTGAATTGCCGGGGCACGCCTTCGGCAAGATTGCGGCCGCGCACATCAATCTCACGGACTTCAAGCCCTTCATAGGCGCAGCCGATCTCGTGCTTGATCCGTTCAGCCGTGGAATCACCGATGAGACTGCCATAGTTCCGGCGCACATAGGTCACAATGGCCTCATCGAACTTGTCCCCGCCAACCCTGACGGATTCCGCGTAGACGATACCATTGAGCGATATGATGGCAATCTCGGTAGTCCCGCCGCCAATGTCCACAATCATTGAGCCGCTGGCCTCCTCCACGGGAAGACCGGCACCAATGGCCGCAGCCATGGGTTCCTCGATCAGGAAAACCTCACGGGCGCCCGCCCCGAGCGCCGATTCCCGAATCGCCTTGCGCTCCACCTGAGTGCTCTTGCTGGGCACACAGACCAGAACGCGCGGGCTTGGTGTAATAAAACTGTTCTCGTGGACCTTGTGGATGAAATGCTGGAGCATCTTCTCGGTCACCACGAAGTCGGCAATGACGCCGTCCTTCAACGGACGGATGGCCGTGATATTGCCGGGCGTGCGCCCAAGCATACGCTTGGCTTCGCTGCCCACCGCCGCGACCTTCTTCTGGCCGTTGGATGTGCTTACCGCCACAACGGAGGGCTCATCCAGAATGATGCCACGGCCGCGTACAAAAATAAGGGTGTTGGCGGTTCCAAGATCGATGGAAAGATCGCTGGAAAAGACGCCTCTCAGTTTCTTGATGAGCATCAGTGTCGTTTCAACCTGGCTGTGCGGGTTCAGAGTCTCGAGTCCGGGACCAAATGCGGAATGGCCCGCGAAAAGCGATGAATGCCGGAACTTTAGCAGTGGCGGGGAGTGCAGGCAAGGCAGAGCAGGCACAACTGAGTTGTTATCGCGTGTCTGCAATGAAATAATTTGTTGCTGGCATCGCTTCAGAATCGTGACATGGACAGCGCAGACGACAGGGAGAACAGCTTGACCCTTAACACAGCGGCACAGGGCTGAACCTTGATGATAAGCGGTATTCGCGTCCGCCCGCTCAGAGCGTTGGTGATTGCGTTACTCGCTCTTGCTGCCACGGACGCGGTTGCCCTGTTCGGACGCGACCTGCTGATGGAACCCCTGCCCTTCCGCCAGGCACGCGTATTTGAAGGGCGCGACCTCCTTTACAGCGACGAGAGTTTCCTTCATCGCGCGAGTTTTGCCATGCCCGAGCCGCTCGCCGCCCGTCCAGTGCCCCCCGACCACATGGCCGGAACCGGCGGCAGCGCCCGCACCACCGAGCTCTTCCTGGACATTGGCGTGCAGGCCACAAGGGCGTTCACAGAGCGCCTGGACTTTCAGTACCGTTTCCGACGGACCGAAGATTTTGATGGCCGCTTTGACCGCAACCTGGTCGGATTCGGTCTTCACCCCCGCCAACACTGGAGCCTGCGGTTCATGGCGGACGTCACCGGGGACAAGTCCCGAACGGATCTGCAGCCCGAAATAAGCTGGAAACACCCGGAGGGCCACTCAGCGCGCGCAACGCTTGTGCTGACCGATGCCATGTTCAACGACAAGCAGGACATTAACGCTTACCGCGAAGCACCGGTCACCTGGTTTTTCGCCGGCAAGTGGCAACTCTCGCCCAATCACCAGTTACGAGGCTATCTCGATGTAACCCCTGATACCATCCTGGAAGCAAGGGATCGTAACCGCCTGTTCCGCAACGAGTCCGCACGGGCCGGTATTGCCTGGGACTGGGAAACGGAGGCAGGAATCCGCTGGCGGTGGCTTGTCGAGGGCCAGGCCATGAACCGCGAAGAGACGCCCCTGGACGGAGGCCCCCTGGATACCATGTCACGCCGATTCTGGCGATCCAGGGTTGAGTTGACCCTACCCGGCGGCAACGACTCGCACTGGCGAACCGGTGCCCAGGTCCTCTCGCTGCGCGAGACGGGTGCCTTCATTGGTGACAACCAGCAGCTCAGCGACCAGCAGGACGCCCTGGTATTCGCCGGGGTAAACCGGAAGCTCAACGCCGAATGGCGTTTTCGACCCACGCTTTATATCAGTGCGACCGAAGGCGAGTCGAACCGAGTCTCAAGCAGCGCTCCCTCCAGCCAGGACGACGTGAATGACAAGCTGACACTACCGTTTGAATGGCAACCCGAAGGGGCTGAAGGGCCCAGCCTCACACTGAACCCCACGCTTCACCTCGCCGAGCCCGGGTTTGGGGGTGGGAACCTGCAGGTCAGGATTCCGCTCTAGTCTCATTTGCGCAAACGGGGAAGCCATCAGCGGCGAGGATTTGCTATCATCGCCACTCTCCAGAAGAGGGAAACGGCATGAGCATTTCAAAAGAGCAGATTGAACAGGTTGCCTACCTGGCCCGGATCCAGATTGATGACGCGGAAAAATCCGCCCTGGAATCCAAGCTGTCCAGCATCCTGGACATGGTGGATGAGCTCCAGGCCGCGGATACCGACGGTATCACGCCCATGGCGCACCCGCTCGACGCCACCCAGCGCCTGCGGCCGGATGAAGTCACAGAACCCAACGAGCGCGACAAGTTCCAGAAACTGGCACCGGAAGCCGAGAACGGCCTCTATCTCGTGCCTCGCGTCGTCGAATAACGCCCATTTCCCTGATTCCCGGAACCGGACTGACCATGCATACGAAAACGCTTTCCGAACTGTCCCGGATGCTCGACAGCGGCGAAACCTCCAGCGAGGAACTGACCCGCGAGACCCTGGACCGGATCAAGACCCAGGACAGCCGCTACAACAGCTTCATCACCCTGGCCGAAGACCAGGCCATGAACGCGGCCCGCCAGGCGGATGAGCAGCGGGCCTCAGGGAACGCTTCCGCGCTGACCGGCGTCCCCTACGCGCATAAGGACATCTTCTGCACCCGCGACCTGCGCACCACCTGCGGCTCGCGGATGCTGGACAACTTCGTCCCGCCCTACAACTCAACAGTGGCAGCGAAGCTCGACGAAGCCGGCGCCGTCTGTGTCGGCAAGACCAACATGGACGAATTCGCCATGGGCTCGTCCAACGAGACCAGTTATTACGGCCCTGTCACCAACCCCTGGGGCGACAACCTCGTCCCGGGCGGCTCCTCCGGCGGTTCTGCCGCGGCCGTCGCCGCTCGACTCGTACCCGGCGCCACCGCCACGGACACCGGCGGCTCCATCCGCCAACCCGCGGCCTTGTGCGGCCTGACTGGCCTCAAACCGACCTATGGCCGTGTCTCCCGTTACGGCATAGTCGCCTTTGCCTCCAGCCTGGACCAGGCCGGCACCCTGACCCGCACCGCCGAAGACAGCGCCCTGATGCTCAACGCCATGGCCGGCTTCGACCCCAAGGACTCCACCTGCATGGACCGGGCCGTCCCCGACTACACCAAGGGGCTGAACAACGATATCAAAGGCCTGCGCATCGGCCTGCCCGCAGAGTTCTTCTCCGACGACCTGGACCCGATCATGGCCCGGCAAGTGCGCGAGGCGATACGCGAATACGAAAAACTCGGCGCCACCGTCACCGAGATCAGCCTGCCGCACTCACATCTGGCAGTCCCGGCCTACTACGTCATCGCCCCCGCCGAATGCTCGGCCAACCTGTCACGCTTCGACGGCGTACGCTACGGCCACCGCTGCGAGAACCCGCAGGACCTCAACGACCTCTACCTGCGCTCGCGCTCGGAAGGCTTCGGCGAAGAAGTCAAACGCCGCATCCTCGTCGGCACCTACGCCCTGTCCGCCGGCTTCTTCGACGCCTACTACCTCAAGGCCCAGAAAGTCCGCCGCCTGATCCAACAGGACTTCATCGACGCCTTCAACAAAGTCGACGTCATCATGGGCCCAACATCACCGTCACCGGCCTTCACCCAGGGCGACAAGACCGACGACCCAGTCAACATGTACCTGGAAGACGTCTTCACCATCTCAACCAACCTGGCCGGCCTACCGGCCATGTCGATCCCCGCGGGCATGGTCAACAACCTGCCCATCGGACTGCAGATCATCGGCAACTATTTCGACGAAAGCCGCCTATTGAACACGGCGCACCAGTTCCAGAAGGTTACGGACTGGCACGAGAAGGCGCCCGAGGGGACAGTTTGAACAAGATTGCTTAGCGGAGGCTTACTCGTAATCCAGTAGAGGCAGGCGGGGATGACTTCCCGGGAAGCTCTTTCGCCAGGGATGGCGAAAGCGCAGCGTCCAGGGATGGATTCATAGCGATTCCCGGGAAGTCATCCCCGCCTGCCGCCCCGCACCAAACAAGACGGCAAAAAAAAGACTTGAAGAGGCAGGAGCACTGCACCATGCAATGGGAAACCGTTATCGGCCTGGAAGTCCACGTCCAGCTCGCCACCCAATCCAAGATCTTCTCCGGCGCCAGCACCAATTTCGGCGCCGAACCCAACGCCCAGGCCTGCGCCATCGACCTGGCCATGCCCGGCATGCTCCCTGTCCTCAATGAAGGCGCCGTGCGCATGGCCGTCAAATTCGGCCTCGCCGTCAACGCCGACATCGCCCACCGCTCCGTCTTCGACCGCAAGAACTACTTCTACGCCGACCTGCCCAAGGGCTACCAGATCAGCCAGATGTACTACCCCATCGTCGGCAAGGGCGAAGTCAGCATCAACCTGCCCGACAACAGCACCCGCACCGTCGGCATCCACCACGCCCACATGGAAGAAGACGCCGGCAAGTCCCTGCACGAGGACTTTCACGGCCAGACCGGCATCGACCTCAACCGCGCCGGCACGCCCCTGCTCGAGATCGTCTCCGAACCCGACATGCGCTCCGCCGAGGAAGCTGCCGCCTACCTGCGCAAGATCCACGCGATCGTCACCTACCTCGGCATCTCCGACGGCGACATGTCCCAGGGCTCCATGCGCTGCGACTGCAACGTCTCGGTACGCCCCGTCGGCCAGGAAGAATTCGGCACCCGCGCCGAGATCAAGAACGTCAATTCCTTCCGCTTCGTTGAGAAGGCCATCAACGCCGAAGCCGAACGCCAGATCGAACTGATCGAAGACGGCGGCGTGGTCGAACAGGAAACCCGCCTCTACGACGCCGACCACAACGAAACCCGCTCCATGCGGACCAAGGAATTCGCCAACGACTACCGCTACTTCCCCGACCCCGACCTGCTCCCGGTCGAGATCGACGACGACACTATCAACGACATCCGCAGCGAACTCCCGGAACTCCCGGACGAGAAACAGGCCCGCTTCACCAGCGACTACGGCCTGTCGGAAGCCGAAGCCGCTCCGCTCGTCCAGAGCCAGGACATCGCCAATTACTTCGAAACCGTCGCCAAAGCCTCCGGCGACGCGCGCCAGGCCGCCAACTGGATCATGGGCGAACTGGCCCGGCTGATGAACCAGAACGACATCACCATCGACCAGTGCCCCGTCACCGCCGAATCCCTGGCCACCCTCATCGGCCGCATCCAGGACGGCACCATCTCCAGCAAGATCGCCAAACAGGTTTTCGAAGCCCTCTGGAACGGCGAAGGCACCACCGACGACATCATCGAAAACCAGGGCCTGAAACAGGTCTCCGACAGCGGCGAAATCGAAAACCTCGTCGACCAGATCCTCTCCGAAAACCCGGAAATGGTCGAAGACTACCTGGGCGAAGACGTCGCCAAGAAACAGAAAAAGAAATTCAACGCCCTCGTCGGCGAGGTCATGAAAGCCTCCCAGGGCAAGGCCAACCCGGCCCAGGTAAACGACATCCTGCAAAGCAAGCTCTCAAAAGACTGAAACGGCGCCACCTCGATGCCCGATCAAGGGGTTAGCGGGGGTATTAATCGGGAAGCTCCGGAGCCATGGATGGCGGAGGCGCAGCGTCCAGGGATGGATTCATAGCGATTCCCGATTAATACCCCCGCTAACCCCGTTGCCACCTGAGTCACAGTCTATAACCCCCACCCCACCAAACATTTGTTTATTCTATAGCCAAGGTCTACGCTGGTGGAAAAATTGCATCCCCCGAGGTTACCGATGAACTCAAATAATTCTAAGTCGGCCCCAACAAGCCGCCCAAACCTCCGACACCACCACCGCATCCCGGCCGACCTCGAACTGCACTTGGAAATCCACGGTGAAACACTTCCCCCCTGCCGCATCAGCAACCTTTCACGATCCGGCATCATGGTGCCCTGCTCCCGGGACATCCTCGACCAGATTGCCCCCAACCAGGAATCCGTCGCACCGCAACTGGCCATCCCCGCGCGCGCCCAGTTCGAAATCCCCGTCGGGGATAATGGCAGTGCCTGGATCGACTGCCAGTGCAACGTCGTCACTGTCCGCCGCGTCGCCCGGGATTGCTTCCATGTCGGCATGTCCTTTACCAGCTTCGAGGAAGACGGTGGTGCCCTCGTCGACCGCTACATCAGTGAGCAGCTGGCCACCGACGCCTGACTCCCAAACTGTCACTTCTTAACGCACGCTTTTCTCTGGTATAATCCGCCCCTCATTTAGACCCTGGAAGTCAGGGTCACCTTCATTCCGAGTCAACTGCGGTACAGAGCGCGATGACCCAATACAATCTCACGCACCTCAAACAGCTCGAAGCCGAGAGCATTCACATCCTCCGGGAGGTCGCGGCGGAATTCGACAACCCCGTGATGCTCTACTCCATCGGCAAGGATTCCTCGGTAATGCTGCACCTGGCCCGCAAGGCCTTCTGGCCAGGCAAGATCCCCTTCCCCATGCTCCACGTGGACACCACCTGGAAGTTCAAGGAAATGGTTGAGTTCCGGGACCGGATGGCCGAGAAGTACGACCTGGATCTGATCGTCCACATCAACGAAGAGGGCGTAAATCAGGGCGTCGGACCCTTTACCCACGGCAGCTCGAAGCACACGGACATCATGAAGACCCAGTCCCTGAAACAGGCGCTGGAAAAGTACAAGTTCGATGCAGCCTTCGGTGGCGCGCGCCGGGACGAGGAAAAATCCCGCGCCAAGGAACGGGTCTACTCCTTCCGCGACGAGAACCATCGCTGGGACCCCAAGAACCAGCGCCCCGAGCTCTGGAACATCTACAACGGCCAGATCAACAAGGGTGAGAGCATCCGGGTCTTCCCGCTCTCCAACTGGACCGAACTGGACGTGTGGCAGTACATCCATCTCGAAAACATCGAAATTGTGCCGCTGTACTTTTCCAAGAAGCGCCCCGTGGTCGAGCGCGACGGTACCCTGATCATGGTGGACGATGACCGGATGCCACTGGAGCCCGGCGAAGAGCCCATGATGAAATCCGTGCGTTTCCGCACCCTGGGCTGCTACCCGCTGACGGGGGCCGTGGAATCGGAAGCCGACACGCTGCCCGATATCATCCAGGAAATGCTGCTCACCCGCAGCTCGGAACGCCAGGGCCGGGTCATTGACCATGACAGCGCCGGCTCCATGGAAAAGAAAAAGCAGGAAGGTTACTTCTAAAGCACCCTTCCATACCCGGTTTTCGGAGACAGAACCCATGTCACATCAGTCAGACCTGATCGGCACCGACATCAATGCCTATCTCAAGCAGCATGAGCAGAAGCAGCTTCTGCGCCTGCTGACCTGCGGCAGCGTGGACGACGGCAAAAGCACCCTGCTTGGCCGCCTGCTGCACGACACCAGCATGATCTACGAAGACCAGCTGGCCGCCCTGGAATCCGACAGCGCCAAAATGGGCACCACGGGCGAGAAACTCGACCTGGCCCTGCTGGTTGACGGCCTCCAGGCCGAGCGCGAACAGGGCATCACCATCGACGTGGCCTATCGCTACTTCTCCACCGCCAAGCGCAAGTTCATCGTCGCCGACACCCCCGGCCACGAGCAGTACACGCGCAACATGGTCACGGGGGCATCCACCTCACAGCTGGCCATCATCCTGATTGACGCCCGGCACGGCGTTCTCACACAGACCAAGCGTCACTCATTCCTGGCGTCGCTGCTTGGCGTCCAGCACGTCATCGTCGCCATCAACAAGATGGACCTGGTGGAATACAGCGAGGAGCGCTACAACGAAATCTGTGAGGAGTACCAGCACTTCTGCGGCGACCTGGTGGGCCTGAACGACGTCCGGTTCGTACCCCTATCCGCGCTGGAAGGGGACAATGTGGTCTACCCCAGCAAGAATATGCCCTGGTATGAGGGCGAGCCATTGATGCAGGTGCTGGAAGACGTACCGATCGCCCAGGACAAGGACTTCGATCACTTCCGCTTCCCGGTGCAGTACGTCAATCGCCCCAACCTTGATTTCCGGGGCTTCTGCGGCACCATCGCCTCGGGCGTGATTCACCGCAACGATGAAGTGGTTGCACTGCCTTCCGGCCGCTCCAGCCGGGTTGAGGACATCGTGACCTTCGACGGCAACCTGGAAGAAGCCTACATTGACCAGCCCGTCACGCTGACCCTGAAGGACGAAATCGACATCAGCCGGGGTGACATGCTGGTGCGCTCCGACGACATGCCGGAAGTTGCCACGGCATTCAATGCCGACGTGGTCTGGATGATTGACGACCCACTGAAACCGGGTCGCCTTTACGACATCAAGCAGGGTCCACGGTACACCTCCGGCTCCGTGCGCAAGGTCCACTACCAGACGGACGTGAACACCCTGGACCAGAAAGACGCGGAGGAGCTAGGGCTGAACGAAATCGGCCTCTGCGAGTTCGCCGTCAGCCATCCACTGGCGTTCGACCCCTATCCGAGCTGCGGATCCACCGGTGCCTTCATCATCATCGACCGGCTGACCAACATCACCATTGGCGCCGGCATGATCAAGGGCAGCGCGAAGAGCGACGAAGGTCTTCTGACGCCGGTTTCCGAGGAAGAATGGCAGCGGCGCCTGGACCAGAAGGCGATAGTCATCAACTGCGGCGGCGACGCCGATAGTACCCTGGCAACCGCGCTCCAGCGCAGCCTCTTCGATGTTGGCAAGACAGCGATTGTTCTGGACAAAGCGAACACCGACTCCGAGGAAGAGCGTGGTCGCATTGCGGACATGCTGCGCAGCCAGGGCATGATCGCCATCTGCACCGGCCTGAGCGGAACGCCATCGGACTACAACATCAATGCCTCGGACCAGGCGGGTATCAGCAAGGCCACACAGGACCTGATCCATACCCTGCGCCGGGAACGGCAGCTGCAGTCCTGACCTATGGCCATCCAGCAGCTGCGCCTGCTTCAGGCCACGGATCATGGAGGCGGACAATCCGTTAAGACCCGGGCCGGTGAAGTACTGGCGGACCCCGGGGGCGACTACGAAGCCCTCCACCGCCAGCTGAAGCAACGCTTTAACGCCCGCCCCGGCAAGGAATACGGCCGCTTCTCGGAAGACATCGGCAGCCACCCGTTCCAGGGCTGGCTTGCCGACTACCTGGATGGTCGCCAGGATTTCCAGGCCTTCTCGGACCGCGTCCTGTCCCAGTGGCAGGATGAGATCGGCCGCGCCGAAGCGGAGATCGACAGCCCCCTGGTGCTGGTCCACGAGTCCCTGGCCGACGGCGAGGTCATCTATCTCTTCGCCCTGGAAATGGACCCCATCTTCCAACTTGATTCCGCCCTGGAACTCCACCCGGCCCATAGCATCAGCCTGACCCGCCTAAACTTGGCCGCCCGCATCGAGATCAACGACTGGCGCGACGACCACGGCTCCGCCAATTACCTGACCCTGCTCCAGGGTCGTGGCACGGGGGAGCGCGGACGCTGCTTTGCACGTCTCGTCGGCTTCCAGCGCGAGGTGGATGTGGACCAGGAAACCCGGACCTTCCTGGAAGCGGTTGAATCCTACGCCAATCAGGCTGGGCCGGAAGACGCCCAGAAGGTGCGCAACCGGGCCTATGAGTTCTGCAATGAGCAGGAGGCGCTGGGTGAGCCGGTGCCTTTGTCGGCGCTATCGGGTTACATCGATGATACGGAGCCGGAGCGCTTCGCGAATCATGTAGCCCAGGAGCAGGCCATCTCACCGGACAGCGTCCTGCATCCGGATCGGCGCAAGCTTCGCAAACTGGTACGCATTTCCGGCAAGGGCAACGGCCTGAGCCTGTCCTTCTCCTCAGACCTGGTGAATCAGGCGGTCCACTACGACCGCGACCGGGATGCCCTGGTGATCACCCAGGTTCCGCGAAGCCTGAAAGAACAACTGCAGAGTTATCTGGATCAGGGTGAATAAGGCGGTTTTCATTGAGTTGTCTGTTCATTCTGGTCCCAGTTTGCAAGCTTCGTGCGGGTATCACGGCGGGGGAGCCCTTTCAGGGACCGCTGTGAACCCATCCATGGGCGCTGGCGCGATGACATCCTGTCATCGAGCCTCCCTGAAAGGGCTCCCCCGCCGTGATACTCATCGTCATTCCGAAAACGCCAGCCGAGCGGTTTTTGGCGAATAGCACTCAACCCAGAGTGTTGGGGTGTGGTGGTCTTTTCGAGGAGGCTCGGCGGCAGGAAGCCGCCGCGCCAGCGCCCAGGGATGGGTTCACAGCGATCCTCGAAAAGACCACCACACCCCAACACCCGCACCCAGTCCACAGTCCTGAACCAAGACCGAAACACAACACTTACGTCCAACACGCCCCCGGCGTTATAATCGGCGATCTTTAAACCACAGACACGACGCCAGATTATGGGAAAGAAACTCTTCATCAAGACCCACGGCTGTCAGATGAACGAATACGACTCCTCGCGCATGATCGACCTCCTGCGCGAGAGTCACCAGGTCGAGCTGACGGACACCGCCGATGACGCGGACATTCTACTGCTCAATACCTGCTCCATCCGCGAGAAGGCCCAGGAAAAGGTCTTCCACCAGCTCGGCCGCTGGAAGCATCTCAAGAAGGACAACCCGGATGCCATTATCGGCGTCGGTGGCTGCGTGGCCAGCCAGGAGGGGCAGGCGATCATTGATCGTGCGCCCTACGTGGACATGGTCTTCGGCCCCCAGACCCTGCACCGCCTGCCCGAGATGATCACCAAGGCGGACTGCGACGGTGGCGTCGGTGTTGTCGACGTGAGCTTCCCGGAGATCGAGAAATTCGATCAACTCCCGGCGCCCGGCGTCAACGGGCCCACGGCCTTCGTTTCGATCATGGAAGGCTGCAGCAAATACTGCTCGTTCTGCGTTGTTCCCTACACCCGTGGTGAAGAGCTGAGTCGCCCGGTCGAGGACGTACTGGACGAGGTTCGAGACCTCGCCAGGCAGGGCGTGCGGGAAGTGAACCTGCTTGGCCAGAACGTCAATGCGTACGACGGTGAAACCCTCGATGGCGATACCATGGACCTGGCGGAGCTGATCACCTGGGTCGCGGATATTGACGGCATTGACCGGATCCGGTTCACCACCTCCCACCCGGTCGAATTCTCCGATGCGCTGATCGAGGTGTACGAGCAGGTCCCGGAGCTGGTCAGCCATCTCCACCTGCCCGTTCAGGCCGGCTCGGACCGTATCCTGGCGCTCATGAAACGCGGCCACACGGCGCTTGAGTACAAGTCCAAGATCCGCAAGCTGCGCCGCATCCGCCCCAACCTGAGTCTGTCTTCGGACTTCATCATCGGTTTCCCCGGTGAGACCGAGAAGGATTTCGAAGACACCATGAAGCTGATCAACGACGTCGGTTTTGATGTCTCCTTCAGCTTCGTGTTCAGCGCCCGTCCGGGCACGCCGGCTGCAGACCTTCCGGACGACACGCCGGAGGATTTGAAGAAGCAGCGCCTGGCGATCCTGCAGGATCGCATCAATCAGCAGGCCCAGGACATCAGCCGGAAGATGGTCGGCAACACAGAGCGGATCCTGGTGACCGGCGTTTCCAAGAAAGACCCGGGCGAATACCAGGGCCGGACCGAGAATAACCGAGTCGTGAATTTCCGCACCGAGGTGCCGGGTGTGATCGGGCATTTTGTCGATGTCCACATCACCGAAGCCTTGCCCAACTCCCTTCGCGGTGAAATGATTGATGACAACCGCTACTGAATCGAGGCCTGTTTGAGCGCTGATACTCGCGAATTCCATCTGGAACCCGCCGACTCGGAACGGCTGGCCGCCCTCTGCGGCCAGTTCGACGAGCACCTTAAGCATATTGAAAAGCGCATGGGTGTGCGCATCGGCTACCGGGGGCATCATTTCCGCGTCACCGGCGAAGCGGAAACCGCCACCGCCGCCATGGAAGTGCTCAAGCACCTTTACCGGGAAACCGAAGCCAGCGAGGACATCAGTCCGGATACCGTGCACCTGTTCATCCGTGAGTCCGGCTTTGAGCGCCTACCTGAAACCAGTGACTATGACGGCAGTGTCCAGGTGGTCCATACCCCACGGATGAAAATCCAGCCGCGGGGCGAGAACCAGCAGCGCTACATTCACGCCATCCGCACCCACGACATCAACTTTGGCGTCGGGCCGGCCGGCACCGGCAAGACCTGGCTGGCCGTCGCCTGTGCCGTGGAGGCGCTGAAGAACGAGGAAGTGAAACGCCTCATGCTGGTACGCCCGGCCGTGGAAGCCGGCGAGAAACTGGGCTTTCTTCCCGGTGATCTTGCCCAGAAGGTCGACCCCTACCTGCGCCCGCTCTACGACGCTCTCTATGAAATGCTGGGCTTTGAGCAGGTCAACAAGCTCATCGAGCGCAGTGTTATTGAGATCGCGCCCCTGGCCTTCATGCGCGGCCGGACCCTGAACAATTCCTTCATCATCCTGGACGAAAGCCAGAACACCACCCGGGAACAGATGAAGATGTTCCTCACGCGGATCGGGTTCGGCTCCACTGCCATCATCACCGGCGACATCACCCAGATTGACCTGCCCCGCGGCCAGCACTCCGGCCTGGAGCATTCGCTGCGGGTCCTCAAGGAGGTCAAGGGCATCGGCATGACCTGGTTCGGTGCCGAGGACGTGGTCCGGCACCCGCTGGTGCAGCGCATTGTTGAAGCCTATGACAGCTGGGATGCCCAGGGCTCATGAGCAGCGTCGAGGTGGATCTGCAAAACGCCTGTGACAGCGACTTAGTGCCGGCCGAGGCTGAGCTCGCGCAATGGGCCAGGACCGGCTGGCTGGGCGAGGGAGAAACGGAAATCACCCTGCGAGTGGTGGATGAAACGGAAAGCGCGGAGCTCAACAGCGGCTACCGCGGCAAGGACTACCCGACTAATGTACTCTCATTCCCCTTTGAGGTGCCCGAGGGCATGGAACTCGACCTGCTCGGCGATCTCGTGATCTGTGCGGACGTCGTCAAACGCGAGGCGGAAGAACAGGGCAAAACCCTCCAGGCTCACTGGGCACAGATGGTGATTCATGGCATGCTTCACTTGCAGGGCTATGATCACCAGAATGATCAGGAAGCGGAAATAATGGAAAGTCTTGAAGTCCGCCTGCTGGGCGAACTAGGCTTTCCGGACCCGTATCAATAAGGACACGGACCCAGGCTTCATGAACGACGACCCGTCGAATAACGGTCAGGCCAGTAAATCCTGGATCGACCGACTATCCCAGGCATTCTCCAGTGAACCCCGCACCCCCGAAGACCTGCTGCGAATGCTGCGCGCTGCGGAATTCCAGCAACTGATCGATGCGGATGCCATGAGCATCATCGAGGGCGCCATGCAGGTGACCGACATGCGCGTGGAGGAGATCATGATCCCGCGCTCACGCATGGTCACTGTCAAGGCGGAAGCGGACCCCTCCACCTACATCAATGACATCATCGATTCCGCCCACTCGCGCTTTCCCGCCATTGGCGATACGTCAGACGACATCGTGGGCATCCTCCTCGCCAAGGATCTTCTGCCACTGGCCCTGCGCAACAATCTCACCCGGGACAGCATCCGGGACATCCTCAGGCCGGCGACCGTGGTTCCAGAAAGCAAGCGCTGCAACCAGTTGCTGAAGGAATTCAAGGAAAACCGCAACCACATGGCCCTCGTGGTGGACGAATACGGCGGCGTTGCTGGCCTGATCACCATCGAGGACGTGCTGGAACAGATCGTGGGGGACATCGAGGACGAACACGATGTGGACGAGGACGATCAGATCATGGAGCGCGAGCACGGCATCTACGCCGTCAAAGCCCAGACCGCCATCGAGGAGTTCAACGAGTTCTTCGGCACCGAGCTTGACGAGGACGAGTTCGATACCATCGGAGGCCTGATGCTCAAGGAGTTCGGACGCCTCCCGAGGCGCGGCGAATCCACTACCGTGGATCGGTTCCGTTTCAAGGTGCTCAATGCCGATAATCGCAAAGTCCGGCTGATTCAGGTGAAACCCATTGCCTGAAGCGAATCTCCTGATGCAGTCCCGCGGCCAGCGAATGTTGCGCCATGCCCTTCTTGTGCTGGCGGGCGGGCTTCAGGTCCTGGCCTTTGCCCCCTTCTTCGTCTGGCCTGCGGCGATTCTCTCCTTTCTGGTCCTGATTCCGCTGTGCCTGCACCGGGATCCGAAAGCTCTCTTTCGGGATGGCTGGCTGATCGGGCTCGGCCTTTTCGGGGCGGGCGCCTCCTGGGTGTACGTCAGCATCCACGAATACGCCAACACACCGGCACCGCTTGCTGTGCTGATGACACTGGTCTTCGTCGCCGGTCTGGCCCTGGTTCCGGCCATCGCCTTCTGGTGCTGGGGAAAACTCGGCGGCGACCATGAGCGCCGCCGGCTCTGGCTCTTCCCTGCAGTCTGGGTGCTGATGGACTGGGTCCGTGGCTGGCTCCTGACCGGCTTCCCCTGGCTCTACGTGGGGACCGCCCAGACCGACGGTCCCCTGGCAGGCTGGATGCCTGTGGTCGGTGTTCATGGCGCTACATTCCTGACGGTCAGCACCAGCGTTCTGCTCCTGCTGGCCGCCAGCGAGGGCTGGCGACAACGCCCGAAAACAGCCTTCCCGGCGCTGGGCATTGCCCTGCTGCCCTGGCTGATCGGCCCACTGCTGAGCACGGTCGACTGGACCCAACCCGAAGGGGATCCACTGTCGGTAGCTGCCGTTCAGGGCAACGTCTCCCAGCATAACAAATGGGATCCCGAACAGATGCGGTCCCAGATCCGCACCTACCGGGAACTGTCCGAACCCCTCTGGGACCGCGACCTGATCCTCTGGCCGGAAACGGCGTTGCCCGCCACCCAGGGCCAGGTCGCGCCCATACTGGATGCCATTGAAACCCGGGCCCTGGAGACCGACACGGCCTTCATTACCGGCATTCCCTGGTACGGAAACACGCCCCACTACCCCGAGTCCGTATTCCACAACAGCATGATCACGCTGGGTCGCGCCCAGGGCAACTATCACAAGCAGCGGCTGGTGCCCTTTGGCGAATACGTCCCCTTCGAGTCACTACTGCGCGGCACCATCGAGCTCCTCAATCTGCCCATGTCCGTGTTCCGCCCGGGCCCGGAAAACCAGAGCCCGCTGCGTCTGGCCGGCGTGGCCGTGCATCCGTTCATCTGCTACGAGATCACTTACGCCGATTTTGTCGCGCGCAACAGCCAGGGCACCGGTTTCCTGCTGACGGTCTCCAACGACGCCTGGTTCGGTCACTCCATCGGTCCGTTCCAGCACCAGCAGATTGCCCGCACCCGGGCGCTTGAGACAGCCCGCCCCCTGCTCAGGGGGACCAATAACGGGATCACGTCCATCGTGGATGGCAAAGGGAGGGTGGTAAAAAAGGCGGCTCATTATGAGCGGGATGTGCTGACGGGATCACTTCAACCGGTAACCGGCCAGACCCCCTTCATGCTGACCGGCTCCTGGCCAGTAGTGACGCTGGCGGCGATTATGATCGTCTTCGGCCGCCACAGGGCTGCGCGGCGGGAAGACGACTCAGCCGCTTGAGTCAGGCATCAATATCCGGCGTGTGCGTCGTCACACGCTCGAAATAATGGGAATCACATTGGTGACAGGGTTCCAGCCGGCTTGTTCCCGAGAGCGTCACGAGATTCCCGCAGTTGAGGCAGCGGAGCACACCAGCCATCGCCAGCTCCCCCGTGAAGTAGTGTTCACTGTCGCTGTCCGCCAGCTTCTGCTGCAGCTCCAGGGTATCCAGCCGGGTCGGGTCGGCAATGGAAAACAACAGATGCAGGACCCTGTCCTCGAACCATTCCAGATCCCGCATCAACCATTCACGGACGCCCTCGCCCGTACTCGAGATGAAACCCAGCAGATGCGACAGATCCCGTCTCAGGTACGCCCGGAGCAGGTGAATCTCCTCGTTGGTCAGCTCCGCCACATCCTGTTCGAATTCCACCGCGTCGTCGATTTCCTGCTGCAGGCGCTCCCAGGTGCGATGCTCGGCGTCAGCGAGCCTGCCCTCCACGCGCGCCAGCATGCGGTCATAGGTTTTTTCTGCGTTGCTGCTCAGTTCCGGACGTTGCTTCTCGGCCATTGAGATTCCCTCGGCTTGGTGTGTATGGCTACCTGTAGCCCTTTCACTACGCTAGAATGAGCCCTTTTCCAATGCAACAACCATTTTCAGATTCGTAAGCAAAAGGCACCTCTTACCATGGATGAGCAATATCGCCCCGAGGCGGTCGAGCGCAAAGCACAGGCCTTCTGGGAATCCACCGACTCCTTCGCGGTCACGGAGGATCCCAACAAGCCCAAATACTACTGCCTCTCCATGTTCCCCTACCCCAGCGGCAAGCTGCACATGGGGCATGTGCGCAACTACACGATCGGGGACGTTATCTCCCGCTACCAGCGTATGCAGGGGAAAAACGTGCTCCAGCCCATGGGCTGGGACGCTTTCGGTCTGCCGGCGGAGAACGCCGCCATCAGCAATAAAACGGCGCCGGCAAAATGGACGCGGGAGAACATCGAGCACATGAAGGCCCAGCTCCGACGCCTGGGTTTTGCCTACGACTGGAAGCGCGAATTCGCCACCTGCGACCCGGACTACTACCGTTGGGAACAGTGGTTCTTCACGAAACTCCATGAGAAGGGCCTGGTCTACAAGAAGAACGCCACGGTGAACTGGGACCCGGTGGACCAGACGGTGCTCGCCAACGAACAGGTGGTCGAGGGCCGTGGCTGGCGCTCCGGTGCCGTTGTTGAACAGAAGGAGATTCCCCAGTGGTTCATCCGCATTACCGACTACGCGGATGAACTGCTGGACGACCTGGACAAGCTCGATGGCTGGCCGGAACAGGTCAAGGCCATGCAGCGCAACTGGATCGGCCGTTCCGAAGGGGTCGAGCTGGAATTCCAGGTGGAGGACGGATCCGATCCCCTGTCCGTCTACACCACGCGGCCGGATACTCTGATGGGCGTGACCTACATGGCGCTCTCCGCCCGACACCCGCTGGCCGACAAAGCGGCCGAGCGCCATCGTGAAGTGGCGGACTTCGTGGAGGAATGCCGCAACACGGTCGCGTCCACGGCGGACATGGAAACCATGGAAAAGAAAGGGATCGATACGGGTCTCTTTGCGCTCCATCCACTGACGGGCGACCGCATCCCCATCTGGATCGCCAACTTCGTGCTGCACGAGTATGGCACCGGCGCCCTGATGGCGGTGCCCGCCCATGATGAGCGCGACCACGAGTTTGCCCGCAAGTATCGCATCCAGATCCGCCAGGTCATCAGCGCCAACGACGGCCGGGATATTGACTGTCAGGACGATGCGTTTACCGAGAAGGGCCTGGTGATCAACTCCGGTCCCTACACGGGCATGAGTTCCGACGAGGCCTTCAACGCCATTGCCGATGAGCTCGAACACAGGGAGCTGGGCCGTCGCACCATCAACTACCGGTTGCGGGACTGGGGTGTATCACGGCAGCGCTACTGGGGCGCCCCCATTCCCATGCTCAGCCTTGAAAACGGCGAATCCGTCCCGGTTCCCGAAGAGGACCTGCCGGTGCGGCTACCGGAGGATGTGACCATGGACGGCGTCCAGTCGCCCATCAAGGCCGACCCCGAGTGGGCAAAGACCACCTATAACGGCCAGCCCGCGTTCCGCGAGACGGATACTTTCGACACCTTCATGGAGTCGTCCTGGTACTACGCACGCTACTGCTCGCCCCGTAACGATCAGGGCATGCTGGACCCGGAGGCGGCCAACTACTGGCTGCCCGTGGACCAGTACATTGGGGGCATCGAACACGCCATACTGCACCTGCTCTACGCCCGCTTCTTCCACAAGCTGCTGCGCGACACCGGTCTGGTGCAAAGCGACGAGCCCTTCAACCGGCTGCTGTGCCAGGGCATGGTGCTGGCGGAAACCTGGTACCGGGAAACCGACAACGGCGGCAAGGAGTGGTTCTCGCCCCAGGACGTGGATGCCGAGTACGACGGCAAGGGCCAGGTGGTTCAGGCAACACTCAAGGCCGATGGCAAGCCCGTCCACCCGGGCGGGGTCACCAAGATGTCCAAGTCCAAGAACAACGGCATCGACCCGCAGTCCATTATTGATGAATACGGCGCCGACACGGTCCGCCTCTTCATGATGTTCGCAGCCCCGCCGGAACAGTCCCTGGAATGGTCGGACAGTGGCGTGGAAGGTGCCCACCGATTCCTGCGCCGGCTCTGGCGCATGGTGCACCAGCACCTTGAATCGGGCGAGAGCGCCCCGGCGATCCCCGGGGAACCCGATGAGCGTCAGCAACAGCTGCGTCGCAAAACCCACCAGACCATCGCCAAGGTCAGCGACGACTTCAGCCGCCGCATGACCTTCAATACCGCCATTGCCGCCGTGATGGAGCTGCTCAACGATGCGGGCAAGTTCGAGGTTGCCTCCGAAGGCGACCGCGCGGTGATGCAGGAAGTGCTGGAAACCGCAGTTCTGGTGCTTGCACCCATCACGCCCCACATCGGCCATGAACTCTGGGAGGCACTCGGCCACGAGGAGCCCGTTGTGAATGCCGAATGGCCAGTGGCCGATGAAACGGCCATGAAGGAAGACCGCATTGAACTGGTGATCCAGGTCAACGGCAAGCTGCGCTCGCGGCTGAGTGTGGACGCCAATGCGGACAAGGAATCATTGGAGGCCATGGCGCTGGCGGACGAGAATGTCCAGCGCTTCACCGAGGGTACGACCATTCACAAGGTGATTGTTGTGCCCGGCAAGCTGGTGAATGTGGTTGCAAAATAGAGGGTTCATGATCAAGCGGCTTCGGATTGGCATCTTACTGGTCGGCATACTGATACTGACCGGCTGCGGCTTCCAGCTCCGTGGCGCGGGCAGTATTCCCGACGCCCTTGCGCCCCTGGCCCTCGATTGCGCCGACGATATCCCCGGCCCCCTGTGCAGCGAGGTCCGGGAACAGCTTGAACTCTATGAACTACTCGCCGGGGACGGCGAGGAGCCGGCCCATACCCTGAAACTCGTGACCTATAAGCAGAACCGCCGCACCAGCGCCCTGACAGACCGGGCAGCGGCCGCGGAATATGAGATCCAGGCGACCGTCGGACTCCGGCTGATCACCAGCGACGACATTCCCCTGCTTGCGGATACGCAGCTCAGCGCCAGCGAGGTGTACCGGGCGGACGAAGAGCAGGTCCTCGCGGGAGAGCGGGAACAGAGTGGCATCGAAGGCGTCCTTCAACAGCAGTTGGCCCAACAGGTTACACGCCGCCTTACGCCCTTCACGGAAGGGCGTATCCGCATGCTTCGTGAAGAGTACGAAACGGAAGCAGCCGGCGATGACGAGGACTCATGAAGATCAATCCGCCCCAGCTTGCTGATCAGCTCAACAAGCGGCTTGATCCCGCCTACCTGGTCACCGGCGATGAGCCCCTGCTGGTGCAGGAAGCCTGTGACCAGATCCGGGCGGCGGCCCTCAAGCAGGGGTACGAGGAGCGGACCGTCTTCCAGACAGATAATCAGTTCGACTGGAATAGGGTCACCGAGGAAACCCAGTCCCTGTCCCTCTTCTCGACCCTGAAACGCGTGGAAGTCCGTCTGCACAGCGGTAAGCCCGGCAAGGGACGGGAAGCGTTCGAACGCTACCTGGCGTCGCCCCCAGAGGACGTGATTCTTCTGGTGTCCGGGCCAAGGCTGGATTCCGGCGAAGTCCGCAAGAGCTGGTACAAGCAGTGGCAGCAGAAGGCGGTTCATGTGCCGGTATGGCCCGTGGACCCCGGAGATTTCCCGCGCTGGCTTGAGAACCGCGCCCGGGGAATGGGCCTGAACCTGACCCGCCACGCCCTTCAGCAGCTCTGTGAGCGCCTGGAGGGCAATCTTCTGGCGGCCCACCAGGAACTGGAACGACTTCAGCTTGTAGCCGGTGACGAGCCCATTGATGATGCGGTGATGATGGCCGGTGTTGAGGACAGCAGCCGCTACAATGCGTTTGAGCTGAGTACGGAGGCGTTGGTCGGACGTCGGGCCCATGCGTTGAAGATCCTGAGGCGGCTGGCGGAGGAAGGGAACAGTCCGCTGGCGATTCTGGGGGTATTGCAGCGGGATCTGAAGCATCTGGTGAATCTTCAGCAGGCGTGGCAGTCGGGGCGCAATTCGGCGGAGTTTTTCAAGGCGAGTTTTATTCGGCAGCGGTCGTTGCAGAAGGCGGTTGAGCAGGGGGCTCGGCGGTTGAGTGCGCGGCGGTGTGAGGTTGCTCGCGAGCAGTGTCGGCGGGTGGATCGGGCGGCCAAGGGGTATGATACGTCCTTGCCGGTGTGGTCTGCTTTGGCGGCTTTGATTGAGACGTTGTCCGGGCGCTGATTCTCCTTGATTGATAGTTTGGTGCCGAAGGGGATCGGGGCACCGCTGTCCGGGAATCGCTGTAAATACATCCCTGTACGCTGCGCCTCCGCCATCCATGGCTCCGGAGCTTCCCGGACAGCGGTGCCCCGATCCCCTCTTCTGATTACGAGTAGTCCGCCATCAAAAAAGGGGAGCATCGCTCCCCTTTTTCCTACCTTCTGGCTTTCACTCTGATCAACCGAACTCTTCTTCCGAGAACGCCATCATGGAGTCGGAACCGCTGCGGATTCCTTCTGCCAGTGCCACGGTCTGGGGCAGGAGGCGGTCGTAGAAGAAGCGGGCGGTTTTGAGTTTGCCGGTGTAGAAGCCGGAAGTATCGTTTTCCGCCTTGGGTTTGGCGGCCTTGACCATGCGGGCCCAGAGGTAGGCTTCTGCTGTGAGGCCGAAGAGGTCGAGGTAGTCGACGGCGGCGGCGCCTACTTCGGTGGGGTTGTCGCCAGAGCTCTTGATGACGTGCTCGGTGACGTCGGAGAGGCGTTCGATGGCGGCGGCCAGGGGTTGGATGAAGCCTTCGAGGGCCGGGTCGTTCTGGTTTTCAGTGATGAAGTCCGCGACGTCGTTGGCGAAGTACTCGAAGAACTGGCCGTTGTTACCCACAACCTTGCGGCCCATGAGGTCCATGGCCTGGATGCCGTTGGTGCCTTCATAGATCTGGGTGATGCGGGTGTCGCGGACGAGTTGTTCCTGGCCCCATTCGCGGATGTAGCCGTGGCCGCCGAAGACCTGTTGGCCGATGACGCAGGTGTCCAGGGCGCGGTCGGTCAGGAAGGCCTTGGCGACGGGGGTGAGCAGGGCCACCATGGCGTCGGCTTTTTTCTGGAATTCTGCGTCGTCGCTGAACTTGGCCTGGTCGAGCCACTGGGCCACGTAGGTGATGAAGGCGCGGCTGCCTTCGGTGTGGGCCTTCATTTTCAGCAGCATGCGGCGCACGTCCGGGTGGACCAGAATGGGGTCGGCGACCTTGTCCTTTTCCTGGGCGCCGGTGGGGGAGCGGCTCTGGAGGCGTTCGCGGGCATAGGCCAGTGCGTTCTGGTAGGACGCTTCGGCGGCACCCACGCCCTGGATGCCGACACCCAGGCGCTCGTAGTTCATCATGGTGAACATGGCCATCAGGCCCTTGTGGGGCTCGCCCACCAGCCAGCCGCGCGCGTCGTCGTAGTTCATGACGCAGGTGGCGGAGCCGTGAATGCCCATCTTCTCTTCCAGGGAGCCACAGGAGAGCGCATTGCGCTCGCCCAGGGAGTCATCGTCGTTGACTTCGTACTTGGGCACCAGGAAGAGGGAGATGCCCTTGGGTCCGGGAGGCGCATCAGGGAGCTTGGCGAGGACCAGGTGGATGATGTTCTCCGCCATGTCATGCTCGCCCCAGGTAATGAAGATCTTGGTCCCGGCGATGCTGTAGGATCCATCATCCCTTGGCTTAGCCTTGGTGCGGATGATACCCAGGTCGGTACCCGCATGGGGTTCGGTCAGGTCCATGGCACCGGACCAGGTGCCCTCGTACATCTTCGGCAGGTACTTCTGCTTAAGCTCCTCGCTGCCATGGGCATGCAGAGCAAGACAGGCACCAGAGGTCAGCATGGGGCAGAGCCCGAAGGCCATATTTGCCCCCTGGACCATTTCCTCCACCTGCCCCACCAGGCTCTTGGGCATCCCCATGCCGCCGTAGTTGGGGTCGCCACCAAGTCCGACCCAACCACCTTCGGCGTAGGTCTGGTAGGCTTCCCGGAAACCCTCGGGCGTGGTCACAGCACCGTTATCCCAGTGACAGCCCTCTTCGTCGCCCTTCTGGTTGAGGGGCGCAAGGCTACCAGCCGCGATCTTGCCGGCTTCCTCCAGAATGGCATCGGCCGTTTCCGGATCCACGTTCTCACTCAGGCCCGGCAGTGACGCCCACTGGCCCGGCGCATCAAAAATTTCGTTCAACAGGAAGCGCATATCGCGCAGGGGAGCCTGGTAGTCAGCCATGGAATTAGTCCCTCATGCTGTTTGGTTGGCGGCGCCGCATTTTACCCTAAAGCCAGGCGATGCGCCCATGAATGAATCAATCGCCTTACGGCCTTGATGAAAAATCCGGCGGTTATTCGCATCGGGATAGGAGGGAGCCACCTGGCTCCGCCCCTCCCACACCACCCGGCAAGCGGGTCCGCACCGGGCGGTTCGAGAAGTTGAGGTTATGAGAGACGTGGCACGCCCAGTCGATCGAAGTAGGCAA